>BNJT01000124.1_pt1 | contig 203104 bp, 272 predicted proteins | sample 8540491 | NCBI WGS metagenome assembly BNJT01 (sample SAMD00202455, study PRJDB9452) | human saliva metagenome | host: Homo sapiens | reverse complement strand
AAGTAATTTTCAGAAATTTCGGAAGAAATATATATGCTCCTTTGAAATATTGTTTCGTACGTTTTCCTACTTTTCTTCCTCACGAAAAATATGAAAATACAACAATGCTCGCTCCCAGCGCGAGTAAAATATTTTCGAGGATGAAAACTGGTGGCCCACTCACGGGGTTTCCACAACAAAAATACGCCTTCATTCATAGGCGTATTATAATCAAAAATGCGAATCAGCAAAAAGATTTTAGAGATTTGTCGTATCAAATCCAGCCGAAAAATTCCAAGAATATATTGGAAATCCATAGAGTGAGAATGAGTCCAACAATCAGACCTACAAGCCAATCTTTGAGTTTCTTGTATTCCGGATTGTCGCCACCAGCGATAGTCCATGCCACACCAAGCGCCGCAGTAGCGAGTACTCCGAGCAAAAGTGCAATCTGGATAATCCAATTTACAATTCCTTGAATCAGTTTTGTAAAAGATGGAACTTCACAGATATAGAGCGTCGAGTTTTGCCGAGGGTTTTGTGTACCAGAGTTTGTTCTTTCCTGGACAAGATGTTGTGTTGTGCTCCCCTTTCCTCTTTACGAACACACTGACATTTTGCTCCGAGAGGCTTTTTCTTGAGACAAGTACCGACCTCAGAACCGATTTGAGCACCTCGTTGCTCCTTGCAGAATTATTTCATTGAGCAAAGGCAATATTTGTTATTGCAAAAATTTGAAATAAAGCAATAATGAGAGAAAATGATATCATAAGTAAAAATTAGCAACATTAGCCGATAAATTTTGTCAAACCAATAATTTTCATTCAAGAAACTTGCGGCAAGTAAAATAGTGATGCCAAAATGTGTACAAAATATATATCCTTTGGAAGCACTGATCTTCGTCGCCAGCGGAAGTGATGTAATACGCGCCCTCGAGAATCAAGAAGACGCACACTGGCGCAGCCAAAATAAAACGCAAGCCCAAAGAGACATTTCCAGCGGATTTTCAGATTTCTGCCTGGAGTCCTGTTTTGTGTGGAAGGCGTATGCACCATGCTTCAACGATTCCAAGAAATAACAGCCCGAGGGCGCTACATACACCATACGATTTTGGGCATTCTCTTTGTATTCATCTTGTCCGCGAGAAGTCATAAGGCAACAATCGCACCCAAATAAATGACAATATTGCAGCCACGAAAGCAACAACTTTCAGCCTAATGACGCTTAGAAATAAATTATCTTGCACCGATTCCTGGAAAAATTCCAGCTGATTGACTTGATACATCCGTCCAGGTTCCCGCCCCAATATTTCGATTGTGCTCGTTCGCATAAAATACGATATATACAACAGTGAAGATATTAAGAAAAATAAAAAGCAATTCCTTGAATAGCTGTGCTTAGCAACAACCCTTCATCGTCTGAAGAGACAATTAAATTGGCACCAATAATAACAATATAAATCAGTGCAAAACCTGCAACCACCAGGCGCGCTAACAGACAGAAGACTTCCGCCAAAATTTCTGGCATCATTAATACTGACATTTTTCGTGTCCTTGAAAACTGTCTGAATGAATTGAGACTTCTTTGAGAATTTCCTTTCCGGGAATTTTCGAGATCCGCATAAGCAAAATTGACACTCAAGAGCGAGTGAAATGAGCGTTAGAGAAGGATAGAGAAAATTTTTCTTGTGCATAGTTTTCTCTTATATTAGCATATGCTTTTGCAAATTTTCGGTTGTAATTTCGTTTGAAAACTTTATAATAAACTCTACTTCTTAAAATTTTTATGTAAAGCACGGATATTTTCTAGTAGCAAGCTGCTTATTTGGCTTGCATGACACATTTTGGTCAGTCGCTTGGTATTGAACCCACAGGACAAATAGCCTATATTTCCGCATTGATTTTTGCGGTTATTCTTTCTGCTTGTAAATCTTGTGATTGGTTCATGTTTTGCGGATTATCACCTTCCCGTTTAATATCTTGTACGTTTGGGCTCGTATCATTTTTAATTTCGCTTTTAATGATTTATATCACAGATTCATTTTATGATAATATATCAAAATTACTAGCTTGCTTGCATATCTCGTAGTGGCTATTATTCCAGCATTTGCTGGTATGATGGTTGGGATAAGATCTTATTGCAAAAGCTCCTATAATATCAATACTTACGCAAAAATTTGTATTAAGTATTTTTGGTATTTACAGTGAAGAATTTTTGCATAATAAAATAATACCAAGCAATGCAAACTGAATGGAAATCGCACAACAACATTACCAAAAACGAAACGATCTTGATAAATGCTTGTGAGCAAAAATATATGCGACGAACTGGAAACTTCCTGAGAATGGTGGTTGTAAGCATAGCGCTATGTAAAGCATTACACTTATCAAAGTAGTATCAGTACAAAATGGTCATCTCAGAAGAATCGTAAAATTCCTTTGCTATTTCGATACATTTCCCTGAGTTCATGACGCAGAATCTTTTGGATGTATAAGTTTTCTGCAAGAACATCAGAAACAAGACTGGCAAGCCAAAGTCCGATAATCGTTGTAAGACTCGTAACAAAGCATATCTGTGCTGCTCGAATGGTCGATATGTATATATACTGATATTGAGCGCCAAAATCGTAATAGAGCCATAGATCCGTTCTTTGAGATATGTAGGCGCATATTGTTTGAGAGATTGAAGTGCTTTATATTTATATTTGGATGATTATAAGACACTAAAAGAGATTGTTTTGGATAAAGTTTTGGAAAAATACATGCAATTATAAGTAATTACAAAAGAAGAATTTTAAAAGTTTTCTTCAACAGTAAAATCCCACTGGGAGTTTTGTGCATTTGAATGGTTACCTTTGCACCATTTTCAAGTTCAAAAGTCAAGATCTGGGCTGATAATTCGGTTTGTAAGCGTAGAAAGTGTTTCGTTCCGTAATCATCGCACCAGAATTTTCAGGAATCTGAGAAATCTCGAGATTTCCGGTACCTTCATCGTTGTGATGTGCCGCGATGAAGTGAAATCTGATCAGTAACTTTGATAATTTGCTTCCTTTCGCATATCTTGGATTTTGACCGGATAATATCGCGCGCATATCCTTCCAACAAGAGTTCTTCCGTAAGATTTGTATCCATTGAAATCACCGTTCCGCAGCCACCCTCAGTATCGAGTTACGCCTTCCATTGCAGTATATTCTAATCGTGAATTCTCCCCGATTCCAATCGGAATCTCAACCTGAATGCTTCGTCCGCATTCTCCGTAAAATCACCATTTTTAGCAGCGATAATAATTTTTGAACATCTTTTCCCAAATTTTGGACCAATTTTTCTCGCATCTGGTTTACAGATGGCAAGATTTTCTGGATTTTTCAAATTTTACGGATTTTACATTGAAGCTCCGCTTTAATAATTTCCTCATAATACGGGAAAGTTCCGTTGGAATCGTGCGCTTGCGAGCGCTGGCGCACACGAATATTTTACGAGAGCGAAGCGAAAGTCCAAGAGAAAACAAAATTTGACGCGAGTTCCATATCGCGATTGAGTTCAGACGAAATAAGATATTTGTTCGGTAGTTACATGGTCTAAGGTGTACAGTATTCCTTTTTGGTAAGCCTCCTCGCAGGCCTACTCTTCCGGCCATGAATGGCATACAATGGCGCGAGCAATTTTGAAAACTTCAACCAACACAGGTGTAGAGCGTATTGTATGCAGAATTTTTATCAGCAGTCATCTCCGTTCCCAGAAACGACGGCGAGAAAGTCGTACATACCAATTTATCAATTCTCCCATATAATCCACAATTGCACGAGTGCACGAGAAAACATCATACGTGCATTGCGTCATGAACTTTTCCGATAAGAATCTGTACTTTTGACAAAATCCAGAGATCAAGCGGATTACAAATTTTTGTTGTCATCAAGCGGAATGGATCTGCGTTTTGGATATTGCAATTGTAATATACTGTTTCGGCATCAAGTCCGTGATATTCTTTTGAGCATTGGACGAGCCGTTCCAGCATGCGCTACGATGAGAATTTTTGCCAGCATATTTTTGAAGAATATTTTCACGCTGCCAAAATTCTCAAATTGTTCAATATTTTCGACACTGTTATTTTTGTACGCTTTGCGAAGTGTTATCATGTCGACTTTTGATTCAGAAAGTCCGAGCATTTCGCGAACTTCTGCTATTGTTTTGTTGGTATTCACCAGCTGTTTGCTCTGATAAATCCATTATCAACGATATATTCACCTGTATATCCGAGTTCTTCCCCGATAATATGCGCCGTATCGTGTACGGATTCGGTTCGTGTGGATAATAACATCAAAAATTGATTCCCTGATTTTGAGGGTTTTGCCAGCCACGTTTGGCTTAGTCTCCTTTTTCTGTGAGATTTGGATCATCGGTTCCATCGCTCATTTTTCCGAGTACGGCCCAAGCTTCGCTTTTCGCCAAAAGCCGTGCCGACGACGAAAATTTCCGTTTCGTTCTTTTTCCAATGATCGATATTGGCGCACTTTGTAGTGAAGAAAAGAATATGTGTTCCAGATTGGGAGCATCACATTTTGATGGTTTCAATGAGCTCCTCTTCCTTAAAATCCATGTCTCCACCGATAAAAGTGGCGGGTGAGCATATAAAATCGAATCGGATCGGCCCCATATTTTCGATGGTGGCGCGCGGACTCAGTGATAGTTTCAGAAGCTTTTTGACATTTTCGGCCGTCATTTCCATTAATGACTCCTGTGGTAACGCCACATTAAGTAAAGCTTGGTGTTGGCTCAGTTTCTTCGTTGTTTGGATTAAGTAGAGACTCCGAGAACATGCATACATAGAAAACCATGCACGAACTTGCCCGGACATACTCTGCGATAAAATCAGCTGGAAAGCTCGCTTCCATTTCTGTTAGCGAATGGATAATGCATTTGCGCATATGGCATTGATCCAGAGTCCATCCAAACATCGAGCACTTCCTCGATTCGTGTCATTGGTTTTCCTGTTGTTGGTGAGGCAAGTTTGATTTCATCAATGTATGACGGTGCAAATTGAGTGCTTGTGCTCGATCTGAAAATGCAAAATATGTCTTCGCACGCAAAATCTTCTACCTTTCCTTTGTTGCGCATCTTGAGAGATTCGTATGATTCATCCAAGAGAATCCATCAAAACAAATGGATCGCCATGTGTACAAATCACGATTGTTTTTCCAGCATTTTCTTTGATGATTTTTCTTTACCACTCTCGCGAATGCGCGTACGCCGGCTTGTGGAAAGAGTTTCGTCGCCAGCAACCGCATCATCCGCACTTGAGATCAGGAACATTTAAATTCTGTGTCTTGCCAGCTTGGTTTTTGCACTTGGAAATTTTCGGACTTTTGAAATTTCGAGATTTTTGGCTTTTTGGAAAGCGGAGAAATAGTATCCAGACAACGATTAAATGGGCTTGAAATAAATCGCGTCAATTTCTACTCAAGAAGCTTGGCAATTTCCTCGGCTCTGATTTTTCCAAAATCTGTGAGATTGGCTATTGAGAGAATCTTGTTTTTGGCGTCGTTGTAGTCCGTACGGCCATGACGAACCAAACAATGTCAATTGTGCAAACGGCTTGTTGTGCTGGAAAAGAATTTCTTCGCGACTTGCGGCTGCAGTTTTCGTCATTTGCCTAATCCAGATTGGCACCTCGGTACAGAATCGCGTTCGGGAAATACCACACCAGTCTGGCGCGGATTCGATACCCTTGGCGAAAACGACCGTATTTGAGATATTCTGGGAACTCAATTAATACTGTTGGCCTTGACAAGTTTTCTCTTCTTTTGTGACTGAACATCGGCGTAGACCAACTATCCTGTGCGCGCTGCACAAGCGGTGTACCAGAGCGTGGATCATTGCTGGAATTCGACCTGTGTGATAGATCTCGTTTTTGAAAAAGTGTATTGCCATTGGCCTTCATTGTTTCCTGTATTGGGCTTTGTATGGCACCAAGATAATGATTCCCGCCATAAATGTCCGAGCTGTGCTGTGTATTTTCCTTCATCATCAAGTGCCTCGGTAATAGGTAATCCCCTCCGGAGCAACAGTCGACATCACCCAAATTCTGGCGCGGTATGTGCACAATACCAGTACCATCCGTGTCAGGCCGCAAAATCCGCGATATACACAATGATCTTTTGTCGTTGTTGGTTTTATTTTTATAAAAATCAAATGGTGGAATGTATGAAAGTCCCGAAGATCTGCGCCAGTGATTTTCTTGAATGATTTTCACATTCGCCTTTTTCCTTTGAGTACAGATCTCAGCACGATGGCAACGATAAAAATGTTCGTCGTTATACGAGAATATATTCGATATTTTCACCAACCGCGAGCGCCATAATGGCAGGAATCGTCCAAGTAGCTCGTCGTCCAAGCAAGAATCAGCTGTATTTTCACAGGAATTTGTTATCCAAAACAAACTCGCACCGTGATGGCTGGATCGTCTCACTTCTTTGGTAGGTGTCATCCATTGCGAAGCTCAAAATTGGAAATTGGCGTCGAAAAGCTTCCAGGAATAGAGAGTGAAACACGTTTTCCTTTGTAGATGAGCCCTTTGTCCCAAAGTTGCTTAAAACCCACATCACGGATTCCATATAATCCTGATCCATCGTGCGATACGCGCGATCCATATCTCACCCAACGCCCGATTTTATCAATATACCAATCCCATTCTGCCGAAGTGGTGCGAGTATAATCATACACATCCGTCGATAAATTCTTTAATTCCGCGTTCTTCGATTTCTTTGTTGGAAGCAAGTCCAAGCTTTTTGAACTTTTCTTCAATTGGCAAACTATGACAATCCCAACCCCAAACACGATCTACGCGTTTTCCCTGCATTGTCCAGTAGCGCCCAACCGCGTCTTTGACAACAGCACGACGACAGAGAGCCATAATGCGGTGTTCCTGTGATGAATGGAGGTCCATCATAAAAACGATATGGGTTGTCTTCTGGACGAGATTCGATTGATTTTTAAAAAGTATCGTTTGCTTTCCAGAAAGCGAGAACTCTCTGATTCCAGAGCTAGGAAAATGATTTGCTTTTGGTGAGATATTTGGAAAATGTGACATAATAAATTTTAGATTAAAGCGTATAATTTGCAGATTTCGAGAATTTTTCCGAGGTCCAAGTTTGAAACATTCTTTTCCGTTAAATTCTTCAATTCCCAGAATTTCTGCTAGATATTCCATCACGGCGGTCGGAGATGTTGCTTCGTGGCACGTTGACAACGCGCACGACATCAAATCGAGAGCCGTCTTTTTCAAAAAGACGCGATTCTAGAAGGGCTTGGCTTCAAGCGATAACGATGCGAACAGCCTTCCGTGACAAGTTTTGTTTAGATCCATCGCCACAAATTCGAAGTGTGAGAATTTTTGCATACAATTTAAAATTTTCATAAAAAGCCCACAAAAATGTGTGCTTTTGGCAGGAAAAATCCTGAGTTACCACAAAGCCTTGTGCTCGATTTTATAAACGAAGGTTTGCGACTTCGGAAAGCTCTAGTCAGGCGAGAGCCTTTTCTTCTTTCGGCTCGTGGGTGATAGCCACTCAGGCGCCTTTATCATCTATCAAAATCGTTTTTGCAAATATGCAATCAATTTTAAAAATTTACCTTCAAAGAAATTTTTGTGTCAGAGTTACGTGCTTGGAGTTCAATACATTTTTCCGGTAAAAATTTCCCGTCGAGATTATTTTGCGTGAAAATTTTGAATTTTCCGCAAAATCTTCCCGAGATTTATCGTCGAAAAATCCGCCTGTCACGCCAACAATATTGGTTTCCAACAATCCACCCTCATCGTGTAAGCGAAAAGCTGAAGCTCCCTGCAGCCATTTACTTCGATTGGTGCTAACCCCAAAAATCTTCCTCGCCCGGAAAAATCAATCCCATGCCTGATTCTGCACGAGATGCACGAGTTCATCGCCATATTTTGGTCCGACGAAAGCAAAATATCAATTGCACCATCGAGCGTTTTCACGATAATCGCCCGCGCCAATAATTACGAGATTTTCTTCGAGAGTTATTAAATCCGTTGATCGCGTGATTTTCGATAAATTCTGTGAGCTTGAAATGATAATATAATATTTTTCGAATGGTTTTTGGAAATTATTATTTTCGCTGATTTTCGCTCCAAATCGCGCTGTCTCGACTGGCGGATGACAGAATCTCAGAATTCTCTTCGATAGTATTTCACGATACGATTGGCGGTGTTTTGGCTGTTTGCAATCAAAAATATCTGAACGCTGTCCCGCCGAAAAGTCCCATTTTCGATTTTAAAAACATTTGTTCATCATCGGTCGCAAAATATTTTTCCATCAGAAAAAGCCCCCAAATCGCTTGTATTCGTGGTGATCCACATGTATCGGGCTGAAGCGAGGGCAATGTACTAACAAATTTTGTCTCAGGCTTGGTGATCGCGCCGTGTGCAAAATCCGCTCGAGGCTACAACACGAGGTCGATATTCTGAAAAATCCACCCCTCGACTGCGCACGTGCCAGATGTAGTGAACAGCTGCGGTTTTCAGAAATTATAGATTTTTGCGTCTCCAAATCCCAAACTAGTGGCGAAATTTTGGATTTTGGGAAAATTTTTCCGCATTTTTCTCATTGTAAATAAGCGTGAAAATATCTGCTTCTTGGAGTTTCATAAAATTTTCTACCACCTTTTTCCGCGCCACGTTTCACAGAGCATTTCGTGAAGAAGAATTGCTACTTTCATACACAAAAATTCTTAAAATAAATTATTTTTCATTGTATCAAAAAGGCAAATTCTTTTCCTCATCTAGAAATCTATATTCTTAATGCTGCAAAACTTTTGCAGTAGTATTATTTAAGAAAATTTTACCACCAATTTTACTTATTATTAAGCGATTTTATGCCTGTGCAAATATTTGCAATAATATTTTGATATAAGCGAAGGACTCTATTTTATTTTTCTTTGACAAGAACGGTGCCAAAATCTATTTCACGAATATTTTGTTCGTGCGTATCAATATGTACTGCGATTATAATATATGAAATATTCAGCTTGAATATCATATTTTCACCGATTCCAATAAATTGTAGCATCGCTGATTTTGAGTTTGTTTTGTTTGGGTGTCACAACGATTTTTGCTATAAAATCAGCTCAAACTCATAGGTCTCAATCACTTCGCCATAATGCGTGAGCACAAGATTTTTCCTATCAACCATTGCGTAGAAATTTTGAGATTTTCTTCAGTGCATTGTCGCGATCACATTCATCAATATATTTGTTTAAGAGCGTCAATTGACCAATCATAACCTGAAAATCACTTCTATCTTCCGATTCCTTTTGGCTGTTAAATCATACTTTCTCACGCATTGTCAGGAATGGTTTCACTGAGTACCGCTAATTTACCTCTTGTATTGACAGCAATTTTTCCGCGATTTTCGCGAATTCTGTGCGAATTTTCTTCACCATCGAGAATGCTTTCAAATAATAAATCAATATACACATAGCGCACAAATAATTTGATCAAGAATTATTTTTGAATTCTTTCATAATCGAGCATTTCGAGATTTTCATGTAATAATTTTCCTGTCGCGATAGCGGCCAGTTTAGCGGCAGTGTTTACAACAAATCGTTGCCATTAGTGTTTTGGAAGAGCGAAAATTCCCACGGCCCATCGGACATAAAAAGCGCAAGCACGACATCATCGGAATCATCACGAGGCGCTCGCCGTGCAATCATCAAATAGAGTGAAATCACGAGCAAAATACCACGATACCGACGACTAAATAACGATTTGTTGTGAGTCCATATTGTGCGATACGCACCAGTAATCGCCATAAAAGCATAAAAGCTGGAAAATACCGCCCACGGCAACATTTTTGGAAAAATTTCAGATAACGCGATTTTCCTCTTCCAGATGCCGAGTTTTCATATATGTGCAGTATCCAATCACTGACAATCTACGAGATACAGAAATAATTCGCGGCCAATTCCGAGTATTCAGAAGTACGCGCGCGCTGTACGCGTATAAAATTGCACACACAAAATCACAAATGGTACGCCAATATTTTTGATGAGAAAAATTTCAGCGCCCAGTGAGTAGCGATTTTCTGCATTTGTGCATTATAATGAGGAAAATTGGCAAGCAAAATAATACGAAGAGCGTTATCGAGAAAATATTCCACCAAGCATTGAGCCGCGAAAAATCAAACAATGTAAAATTCTTTCGCAGAGATCAAACAATTCTCCAACCGACCAAATCATGATACTTCCGAGTAAAACACAATGATAGAAATTCCATGCCGCGAGAAAATATTGTTTATCAATTGATTTGAAAAATTCGTCATAGCAGAATTTCGTCTGCATCGCGCCATACTTGTGGCCGCCACCCAGAGAGGAAAAGCAAACGCAGTCGGATCACAATCATTGTGAAATTTTCGTCGTGCACGTTGAGGTGTTATACTGAAAACAATAAAAATCCCAAGTACACGCCCATCGCAAGATAGAGCCACGCAACGGCATTATTTTTATATTTTTCACGGCAAAAGTTCGATGCTGAGGAGAGAGACCAAAAGCTTGTCGTGAGTGAAAATAAAATGCTGCTGATTCTTCTGGCGTTTCTCTTTATAAAACATAATACGACCAAAACGCAGCCAGAGCGAAAAATAGCGCCGCCATCGGGAAACGGCTGAAAATATTTTTCAACGCAGCAGCGATATTCCGCGACAAAATCCATGTTTCATAATACAAAATTTAAGAAGCATTTTTATTATATCAAATTTTTGCAAAAGCTATAAAAACGCTCAAAAGGCCACGTTTTTGAAAGAGATCATCTTCAGAAACTTCTTCCATAACTGGTGCGAATTTCTTTGGGTGACTTTTCAGTGTGCTGATGGTTGCTGGTCCACGCGCCCATATATATTGCACGCAAAAATACGCCTGCATTTCTGTTTCGAAAATTATTTTCTTCAGGCAACAAAACCGTGATTGTATAGAATATGATCGGTCGCATTCGTGTGACCTCATTGTGTGTTCGACATCAATTGGAAAAACTATTGATTTTCCCTTTCTATACAACGCTGCAGTGCGTGTGGTTGATTTCTTCTGATGGCGTCGTTTTGCAAATGGAACCCAGGCAATTCGTAACATCAAAATCTTCGACGAGAAAGATTTTCTACTGATTCGGAATAAATCACTTTGTTTGGCACGTACACAGCTTCTCCTGTTTTATTCGTGATTTTCGTGTAGCAGTTGAGCGTAGTTTCTCTCGACCACCATTCTCAATCCAAAGCCTGATCGTGCGCACACAGGTTGAAATCGTAACGCCGATTTCAAAAGTTTTGGAAAGCAAAATCGAAAGACTTCCCAAAAGGTTCGTGAACATCCTGTGTACGCAAGCACAAAATGGCACCACCAATTCTCGGCTGACAAAATATTTAGTGCATTGATGCCGAGCAGCTTCAGACATAAAACCCGACCAACATCACGATTATTGTGTGTTGATGATGAACTGGATAGGTAAAAATCGGCGAATAAGTCTTTGGTTTCAATTGCACGCGAGTGACGGATTTGGTAAAAATGGTTCCAACAATACGCTCCACACAAACCCACCCGCCATTCGATCACATGATACGCGCTGTCTCTGAGCGTGCCCTAGAAACTTTGCAGCGTCCATTGCATATATATCGCAGCAATGAATGATACAAAATCACCACCAGCGACATGATCCAACCCAATATTCCAAAAAGATGTTTAAAATACCGCGAAAAGTACATATTAAACAATAAAATCAACTGAATTTTTCTCATTGTAGCGTAATATAAGCAAATTTTGCGAATTTTTCAAACATTTTTCAAAAATCTGTACACAATATAATCAGTAGTGCAACCTTCCGAAAACAAAATTGATAGCGTTAAATTGAGGCACAATTATAAGAATTTTACAAAATTTCAGCAATGTCCTTTCATCTGGCTCACATTCACGATTATGAACGATTTTTGGTGATGAGATGTGGGAACATATCGATGTGCGTGCCGGTGTTTATAAAGTAGAGAAAACAGCGCTGGAAAGAAATCGGATACGCGACCGTTCGCCAGAATCGTAAAATTTTTCTGGTGGACAGATTTCGATGGTGCAAGGCGTTGCTGCGACGATTGAACAGGCTATTTTGCAGGCCTCCAAGGCCTGGATCACATCCAGAAGATATTATTATTTCGTTTCCGTCGAGCGATTTTCTTTTGATTCCATCACGACGCGGTACGCCGTGCTGACCCATCATCGACACTCACAATGCAAGAGCTTGATACAATGATCAGTGAATCTACAATCGTATGCTCGCGCTCGTGAAAAAGCCCGTATTCAGTTCGGGAGTTTTTCAAGATGATTTGCGCCTCATCTCATCAACTATCACATCGGTCGCGATTGATGGCATTACCAATCCTGTGGGGTTTTCTGGCGGAAAATGATGATGCTGACGGTGCTCAATGTTTTGCGCCAGCGAGCGCAGGTTTAATATTGTTCGATCTATCATTGCCTCACTCGGTCGAAAAATGGTTTCCCTTATTCCGATGCCACTGATTTTCCCAGTAGTGGAACCGACCGAATACATCAACGAGCGCGCGTGCTATCTCGACGTCGGCTATTTCTCACACAACGTGCTTAGTGAGTGCAGGACAACGAAATTAAAACTTTTGAAACTTTCCCGGTTGGGGCGCTCGGATGTCTATGGAAATGCTTCGTGATGAACACAAGACCTCTTTCCCTCTTGGGAATTGAAAATATTTTGGTCAGCGAATCTGAAATTGAACCGAAAAATCAGGAAATTTTGCATGATGAATATATTCTTGATATGGTTTAAGTGCTGGAACAAGAAAAAGCTCAATGTGCATTTACACCAATCTTGCACGGAAATATTTTTGAGAATCCCAAGCGATTTTAAAATTTTTGGAACTGCGTTCGAGGAAAATTGTGGCTACAGCGACCGAAAAACGTCGCCTTTCTTCGCTCGTGAATCCAGAATATCGCCACGACGAATCTATCGACACATGGACTCTGCTCTGACTGCTTCAGAGCTCTTGGTAGATCAAAAAGACCCATTGATCTCGAATACTTCGTTACGTTTTATATGCAGTTATGAATAATTATCACGCGATTACCATTTCTGCAGAAATGTCTCCGAACGGCTGCGATCAAATTTATCAAAAGAAATTCGTTGGCAAGAAAATCCTGGCGTTATTGTCATGGAGATTTGCTCGAAGCAGGATTTCCGTTGCATCGAGATTTTCTTGGTGCTCAGAAAATTTCCGCGATCGCATTCATTTTGCGGGTAAAATCCCATGAAAAATCGTAGAACCTCACGCGCCTCGCGCTTGGTTTGTGCAGGCGGGAAGTTGCGGGCATTCGTGCTGAATTTGAACGCGCCTATACTGGGCAAAATGTCGCGACACAATATGAGTATGATGGAATACTTTTCTCTCTACGAAGTGCGTCGTGGTGCTTTTGGCTCAAATTTCATGATTTTGAACGCAGACGAACCAAAATTACTCCATTACATAATTTTCAAATGGCACTCATTGTGGCGGGATTGATTCCTGTCAGCAGTGCTCTTGTTGTTTATTTTTCATTTTGCGATTTCCTAAAACACGTGCTAGATTTCTCCACAAGTTTCTTGTTCGTCCTGTTTCGGCAAATACTGTCTATCGACGAGAAGGTCGCTGACTGGTTTCTAATTCTTGAAACCAAAAATGTTTTGCGCCTCAAAAATTGGAAATGCCAGTGGAACTTTTCACAAAATTTAGCGTGACTTCCGTTGATGCGGAACTCTTCGCATCAATGCTTGCACTTTTAGGGAGACTACTGTAACGATTTATAACGAACCGACTACGCAACAAGAACTTCGCGAAAATCCGTCGACGCGATTTGTGACGGACGAGGGCGCGCCGCTTTTCCGCACTGAAAGATTGGGTGCGTGTGCCAACGGCACACTCGTCTACCCAACGGAATTACTGAAAGCCGGGCGTTGTGGAAGCGGAAGTAATTAGTGGCTGTAAATGATGAATCTGGAAAACTGATCGGTCAGCGCGGAAACATCGCGGCGGAACAAATTTGATTATTCCTGGATTGGAAGTTTAATCGCGATAGTCTATGCAAAGGCAGAGACTTTCCGGTGGTGGACCGAGCGTGCATGTCCTCACAGAAGACGAGTTAAAGAAATCTTTTCAAAAATACGCTCAGCGAAAAGCTTCAAAAGAAATGACGAGAAAATTCGAACAAAGCCTTGCAAATTATCAAAACTCCACAGGCGAAGATTTTCACTTCATTCCCGGATACTCTCAAAATGGGCGAAACTGGCTGTGAAATTATACTCCGCGTCAAGGTTGGCGATGCAACCGATGAAATCGAGTCAAAGCACGCACCAATGTAACTGCAACAGTTTTTGAGCGAAAAGGCAACGATTGATGACAGAAAAATTCGAGAGGAAAATCTCCTTCGTGGAACCAATAAAGAGCTGGCGATTCATCCTGATGCTACTTCGGGTTTCGAGATGGATTTTCCGCGCAGAAGATGATTCTGAAATCAAGCAACACTCAGAAAGTGAGATGCTTCGACCGTGCAAAGAGTTTGAAAACGCTGCAATGGGCTGACTCTGTCGTCTCAAAATTATTGGTCGCAGGAACTTCTGAAAAAGGTGCGCTTTGATCATCTCACTCAACGAGTGACAAATCAAAGAAGCAACGATTCAGAGAATACACCATTTTGGCTGTAGCGTTTCTCGAGTAGCCCAGAAAACATCGAATTTGTCATCATAATCTCCAAAATAGACCCAAATTGGGTTTTGATGTGTAAAAATTTTACTTATGAAAAGAGTTTGACAAAAAGAAAATTCATGAGTCTAGACTTAAAAAGTAAGAGATTTTTATGTATCACAAATTACTCGTATAGAAAAATAGTCTGCACACTTCTGAATTTGGATCACAAGCTTTTAGAAAATCAAAAGTAAGATTTCTCTGCTTCGATCTCACACTTCTGCTATGGTGCTGGAGTGTGGAATGATGGTATCACGCCAGTGGCGAGTGCTGAGAATGAATGGTATGAGAAATTTTATAATCTGGTGAAGGGCGACTATTTATCACCCAGCATTTGGCTTTCCTGGTTTCTCTAGAAGAAGAAAAGGCGGTGTGAGCAGATTTTGGAAGATTTGATGAGGTGCCACAGAAGAAATGTACAAATCCAAAGATTGTACGACTTGCACAGAACTCAATAATGCATACCTCCATTTTTGAAAGAGAGAGAGGAATTGGATGAGCTCAATCTCGCAGAACAGCAGGAAAAATGAAAGATGCGATTCATCAACATCCACATGTTGCTGGAAATACAAAATAAAAAGCGAAAATTTTCGCTTTTATATTTTATAATTTTATTATAGCTGAAAACTATAAAAGAAAGTTTGAACACACTCTCTACAAAATGTGATTGCAGAGTCCACGATGTCCACATGCATCTCAGCTTTTGGCAAATATTCAAAATATTTTTCTGAGCTCTCAATTGACAATATCATCTAAATCACGACTCCTCTAAATATGGATTTCATCGCATTGTGATGCGATGAGATAGCTTCAAATGAGAGAAATTACCAGTATTATGCAAAACATGCTTCAGGATGGCTCCAAACCAGGCGCTATGAGGTGCAAAGCACGAATCTGGCGAATAAGAGGTATTTTCCAGATAAATATTTTGCCATTCCCAAGTGAGTGTCCAATGAGGAAATTTGTTCTGCATTTAGTATCAAGTAAAATCAATATATTTTTCGAACCAAATTTTCCACGCATCGGCAATCCGCATTGGTTTTTGTCTGCGCAGGAAATTCAGCTTTCACATCATAATTATCAGAAAGCCCATGCGACGCGTTAAATCTTTCCAGTTTTTCGTGGCGGTAAAACGGCGTTCAGCTCGCACCATCTCCAGATATTTTTCGCGCGAGCTGAACTGCTCTCCGCCCCAACAATCCAAATATTTATTGGATTTTTCCATATTTTTCTGAATTAGAATGCTCGATTATATCTGCAAAACTACAGATTTTAAATCTTGACCGAAAATATGATTTTATAAAATAAATGTTTTATGATTTTTGATTTTCATTTTCAGAAAGGGAGAAAATGACCAAAATCCAGCACAATCCTAAGGGCAAAAACAGAAACAAGAAATCTGAAAAAGCTCCATCTTTCGTACTGGATTCCAAGATGACTCCCGAAGCATGTGCAGCAACCGCACGGAAAGTTGCAAGATCTGGTGACGAACGCGCACTCAAATATCTTCCAGTGGAAATTAGGGAAAACTTGAGAAGCGCTTTGATAAGGTTCTTCTTGAAGTATGATCATCTATGCAGCCAAGCGGACTGGTCAAAACCAACGAAGCTATCAAGAATCTTGGGCATCGGAGAGAGTTTCTCCGCGAGATTGAAAGCGTTGGATAACAATCTTGAGAGCATTTTCCTCTGAAGTAGCCATCCGCGCGTCTTGTTCCAGAATATGTTGGCCCAGCATAATGACTCTCATTTTGAGACAAAATATGAGGTCAAACAATTCCTTGCATCTATTGTCTTTAGCGATCATTCAATTCGAGTCTTCTCAAGAGAATGAGGCTGAGTGACTTTCAAAGGCCCTCAATTGAGGGTTTCTGTGACAATAAAATATAAAATCCCTTTCGGGGACAGTACGCGAGTTGCATATTTTCTTCTAATGCTTTGATGCGGTTGTCAAGCGCAGTGTGAGTTGAGAACATGCTATCTGGCTCGTCACTGATCATAAATGCTGCCATGTTGGCTTCAGCATTTTCTTCAGAAACCTGAATTGGAGCATTCGTAAGTTTTCAATTTTGAAGTCCAGCAACTCATCTTGCTTATGTGAATCGAGCGCCGCCTTCATCTGAGCGCTGATATTCGCGATATCGAGATACATAACCACGAGCGATGCGATGCGAAAACCGAATACAATTTGCAAAAGCATATATACAAGGTTGTATGCAAGAATTCCCATTTCACTTCGCTTCGTTTTCATCGGAAATCCATGCGTCAATTGCACGAGCGATGACTTGTGACATACGACAAATGTATTCGATTACGCCCTGAATAAGCGTAAGTGTCACCATATCGCCATTGAGAATATGTGCCATTTCGTGACTAACTACACCTCGATTTCATCGAGTTCCATTACATCCAAAAGTCCTGTGGAAACTGCTACAAGTGAAGAATTTTGGTGGCACCGGTTGCAAAAAGCATTTGGGCCGCAGATTCGTAATATCCGGACTTCTGGCATATTGACGCCATTTTCGCGAGCAATTCGTTCAAACAGTATTCCACACAATCTGCAATCGAGGCATCGGACATTGCGCTTTGCGCATCAAGGAGCTGAATATTATACATCGCGGACCAACGAGAAATCCATAGAGAAATAAATGATCCAAGAAAACCAAAATCGCAGCATACACGAGCATGTACACATATCCATTGCTACATTTTAATCCTGGAAAAAATCATCTGCACAATCATCATCACGATCGCAAAAGGCACACCGCGATATTCGTCAATGCAGAAAATTCGTTTCAAAAATGCCATTTTTATAAATTTTAAAAGATAAGTGTAGACGATTATAAAAATCAAAATACAAGTCTTCCACGAAAAATTTTTAATATAACCTTTGATTTTCATGATTTTCCTTAATTCAGATAAAATCCTCTTTTGAGGAATTTTTAATTATTGTCAGAATCAGAAGAATTATCCGTATCGGAAGTATTCTCAGTGTTAGAATTTTCCGCTTGATGTTCAGAATTACTCGCTCATCACTAGCTCAATCCGAAAATTACACCGACTACAACGAGTCCGATTTAATCATCCAAGCCGTAATCCTCGCCCCATTCGTAGATCCAAGACAGGATTTTTGGAACGCGATTCGCGTATCCAAGTCCAATCGCCATAGCACCCAAAATCACGAGCGCTGAACCACTTTCTGACTTTACTAGATTTAAAAAGCTCGCATGAATTATATTGATGCCTTTAAAAGAAGTTATAAAAACTCTCGACTTTGGTTGGAAAAGTCATACACTCTGAAACTTTATACTTTTTAACTTTCTTAATATTATGTTTCGTGGACTTTCAAAAATCTGAAAATGCCAGTATTCTCGATCCTCGATGCGAATGCACGGAACGGTAACAGTAGGTACAGCAAGGCAAATTGTGATTCCAAAGGAAGTTCGCGATATGCTCGATATTAACGAAGAGAAAATCTTTATGGATTACAAAATATGGCACATTTGTTTGTTTTATCAAAACGGACGATGTGCCGAATTTATTGAATTACTCCGCAAAGAAGCGAATTTGAGCGGAAAATAATTTATTTCTTTATTTTATGAACAAACAATTTTTGGCGATGTCTTATATCGCTCCTCGTTTTGGCTTCTTGTGGAGGACAATCGACCGATACAAATACAGAAAGTGGTGTTACCACAGAAAAACTGATTTTATCGTACGAACCGATTCACTTGGAAGTTTTGGAACCGACATTTCCACGGAAAACGGCTGTTATTCAGGCGGATTCTACGCTTACATTGGGCGCAGAAGCGAATGGACAAATTTCAAAGAAATTTTGGTAAAGGAAGGTCAAACAGTGCGTGCTGGCGCACCGATTGCGACGATTTCTGACACGATGAGCAATTTTGATCTTTTGCTTTCTCAGGCACGAAATAATATTGAATTACAAGCTGGAAATGCTTCTGAGATGGCAAATTTGGATATTTCGATTTCTAATGCAGAAACGACACAAACAGGCTCTCCAGTCGTACAATCAAACTTTTGGACAAATCCTACAATATGATAATCTTGTAGATTCTAAATAATACTACTCAAAGACATACAACTTGACTCGTATCGTTCGTAAACAAAAGTCTCGACTGGACGCAACAATGACACAACTTTTGCATGATGCGGATGAAATTCTTCGAATGACGAAATACCGTCAATATGAAAATGATGCATGGCAAGATATCTTGGTTTATTGACATGGTGAAGGTTCTGGAAAATCTCAGATTCTTGGAATATGGTGACTGCTTCTCGTGGTACTATCCGCTGTCGATTGGAGATTGATTTACAGAATCTCCAAACGAAGATATGGCAATTCTAGAAAAAGGTATGGAGGATACTCGAAAATGGTCGACAACATTATTTTCTATGCTTCAAAAATAGTGTAGAAAATCGTTATCTTACAAGAAAATGCTCCAAATGTGGTTTCTAGAAGTGGAACGCATCACGTTCAGCGATTCAAGGTGACAGAATCTCAATTTGTTTCTTGGAAAACACAAACGAATGCGTTCCTGATAATTATAAACAAAAAGAAATTGCTACAAAACTCGCAACACAGAAAAATACTGGAATGTCAGCTGAAGAATTCAATGCTTTGCAAAAAGATGAAAAACTCAAGCTTGCGTACCAAAATGCAGATTTGAGCGTTCGTGAAGCGATTGATAATGCAAAAACTGAGCGCATCACAAGCCAAAGATGCTTGGGAAAATGCTATTAAAACAACAACTGAACGGCAATTAGTTGCTTCATTGAATAATGCACAAATTGGACTTGCACAAGCCGAAAGAAATGCTGGAAAAATTGACAGTTACTGCAACTGACTGCCGGAACAATTACCAAGATTTCAGCAGAAGTTGGACAGAGTAAGTATTGGGACCCCAGTTGCTGAGTTTCAGCGGGATCAGGCGCAAGCCGCAATTGAAGTGGATCCGCGCGTTGCACTTTGAAGTTGGTGATGAAGTTAAGCTGTTGCAAACGACCAAGAAATCACTGGAACAATTGCTTCTGTTTCGACTATTTCATGGGAAAAATCTTCTCAAGCGTGCGAATTGTCTTCCTGAAAGCAGATAAGCTGATTGGTCAGCCAGCGGTGGTAAAATCTCCAAATTTCTGATGCTGTTCACACATGGCTTTTTGCTTCTATCAATGCGGTGCGGGTGATCGCTGAAGGACAAGGAAAAATTGAAACTTTGGTGAGATGGAAAAATCGTCACACACGATGCAACTTGCGCGATGTATGGTGGAAATGTAGAAGTTTTCACGGATTTGCCAGCTGATACGCAGGTTGTTTTGTCTGATGTAATGCAATATAATTCTGAAACACAAAAATTCGTTACTGAAAAATTTGCTCACTAATATGGAAAAGATAGAGAATTACAAAATAAGGTTACATCAGGTTTTTGGGGATTTTGGATTAAAAATTATCGCCTTTTCATATTTGATGACAATTTTGCTCATCATCTTAGGATTTGTTTCGATTTTTATAATTCCAAAAAGAAGCTACACCAAAAGTTGAGCTTGGGATAGTGACAGTCACGGCGGTGAGTCCTGGTGAATCCACAAGATGTGGATACGCTTGTAACCGAAAACTTTATAAAGCCATCCAGAAGGAATTGAAGGGCCTTTCAAGCGTGAAATCCACTTCTTCTGTCGGTCTTTCGAGCCTCGTAGTTTCTGCTAAGCAAACAGGTGTTGATACCAAGGATTTGCAGACACCGATTCATTCAAAAGTAAGTTCCGTATCACTTCCAACAGAAGTTGAGGAGCCCAATCGTAACAGCGATCTCGATACGAGTGGCAATCTCGCATTTTCTGTATATTTATATATCAAAAAGATAATAATGCCTCGCAGGATGAACTTATTGAGCGCAAAAGTTTTGCGCGAGCGCCTCGAAAAACTTCCTCTAAACATCTGCCGCAGTTTCTTTTTGATGCGGTGTTGACTTCATCAGTGGGAAATTCTGCTGACGACAGCAACATATGACGCCTGAAATTATCGTAAAAGATGAAGCACTTCGCGCATGGATTGACACTTTCGAATATTTCTCAACAAATTTCTGGCTTGAGTCGTGATATTCCTATCGGGAATTTCCGCATTGATAGCAGATTATGATTTCCGAATTAGCGGAAAAATATTTTATACCAGCGATTTTCTCAAAACACCAATTAGTTTGCCAAATGGTGGAACGATTTTGCTCGGCGATATTGCGACCATTGAGTGAAAATATGATTCCATTACCAATCTTAGTGGTAGATGGGAAAATTATTCTGCGATTGGACCGTGATTTCCAAGACGGATTCTGCTTCTATTTTTAGTGTAGCGAGCTGAAGCAAAACAGAAATCGAAACTATTTTCCAAGAACAAGGATTTAAGGATTTTGGATTTATTTATACTTCAGATATTGCGGATCAGATTATTACGATGTATATCAATTTGTTCTGGAATTTTGTCAGCACGATTGGTCTGGTATTTGTAGCGATGCTCGTATTCGTAGGGACTCGAGACTCCGTGTTTGCTGTGATTGCCCCTACCACTCGCCTTTCTTGCGACGTTTATTATGCTCGACAAGTTGGGTGTACACGATGAACTCGCTTACTAATTTTCTAATTATTTCGCTTGGTATCGCGATTTGATACGGTGATTATTTTTGCACAGGCGTCGAGCGCGAAACTCAAACTTGATATGATCCGCAGACCGCTATTATTCTCGCCTTCAAAGAATATGCGTGCCAGTGATTGTAGGAACGGTTACGACTGTGGTCGTATTTATCCCGATTATGAGTCTTCCGGGAATTATGGGACGCTTCTAGCATTCATCCCAGTAACGATTTTTGGCGTGTTGGTTTTTGGGCTTGTGCTCGCAGTAACTATCAATGGTGCACTGTATCGCGCGATGGTGAAGCCACGAACAACCTATGTGGACAACCCAGAACAACTCGGAATATCTTGATAGCGATCAGAAAGAATTATTGCTTTTGGAACGCGAAGGGAAAAACTGAAGTTCAGGAAAATTCACTTTCTTTCTGTGCGCGACTTATTAGTGGTATGACCACAAAATATCGAGCGCTCATGGATCGACTTTCTACTGAAAAATGGTATCGTCGCCTCGCGATCGCATTACCAGTATTATTTTTCTGGTTTTTAATGTCATTGCTCCACAGATCAATTTTGAGCTCATGCCGGCTGATGATAATGATGAGCTTTCGTACACTATCAAGTCAACGGTGGGACTTATAAGTGAAGCGATGGATGCGATGGTGGGCGATAGCACCATATTTTGCTAATGATCCAGAAATATGTTTCCAAGGTAACGAATGAAATATTACGACGCTTACAATCAATCCACTCCCAGAACGCCAAAAATGGGCAGTGCCTTTTGATCTTGGAAAAAGAAATGGCGATTTGAATTACTTCGCTCAAAGGGCTTACACATCACAGGTGGAGTGGTAGCACAAGGACCTCCAAGCTCTGGCGCGATTGGTATTAAACTCGAAACTGATAATAATAATTTCCAAACGCTTGTCAGTGTCGCAAAAGATTTTGAAAAATATCTTGAATCTCTTCCGGAAACAAAGGATATTACAAATTCTTCATCAGAAACTCCGGACAATTTGACCTCGTCTCAATAAAGAGTTGCTTACGCAAAAAGGAATTTCCCCGGCAATGATTTATGCAGCGATTGCTGAGCAAACCAATGGAATTACGGTGGGAAGTAGTAGGATGGATCCAATGATATTGATGTCAAATTGAAAAATTCTGCATTTACTGGCGCTGTAACGCCTGATATGATTGAGAATATTTCCTTTTCCTCGGAAACACTTCCTACACAATCGGAAATTTTTCTTACGAGTTGTTCCGCAAAAATTCTGTGGCGAATATCGTGCGTGATGGAAAAATGTTCAAATTACGGTTGGTGCTGACCTCGTTGAGGGCGCGAATCAATTCAAGTCAATCAACAAGTGCTCGAATTTGCATTATCACATACCAGCTGGTATTAAAGATTCAGAGGCGGTGCTCAGAGAAAATTCTGAACTCATCGTTGCGATGATGACGGCACTTTTGTTTCTATGATGGCGATTTTTGCAACGCTCACTTGGCAGTTCAATAGTTATTCTCGTCCAGCAGTTGTGTTTTATTCGGTTTTGATGGCACTTCCGTTTGTGTTGCTTGGACTTTGGATTACAGATAATCCGTTCTCGCTCATGTTTGGAATTGGGTTTATCTCGCTCTACGGAATCTCTCAGTAAATCACGAATTCTTATCATTGATGCAACGAATCAGAACCTCGAAAAAGGAATGGACGGATATCTAGCGCTCACGGAAGCGACGGCGTCGCGTTTGGAACCAATGATTTTGACGACACTCACAACGGTTCTCGGTATGGTGCCACCACAATGGAAGGCGCGATGTGGCTGGACTTGCTTGGACGATTATTTTCGGGCTGCTTGTGACGACATTTATTGCACTTTTTCCTCGCTCGGGCGCTGTATCATGAATTGATGAAGCTCAAAAACCAAATATTTTCAAAAGAATTTGGCGAAAAATTTTTAGAAAATCGTTCACAGAGATACAAAAATCTGAAAAATTCTCAGAATGATTCTAAAAAGCCTGAACCAGTGGCTCAAAAATTCGCTTCAAGTAGCAGAAAAATTTGTAAACTGAATATAACGCACAAATAGAAACCAAATTCTTGAAGTTGCGTAAAATCTGCTTCAAATGCATACTAAAAATCCCTGGTTTCAGGATGAATCAGGATCTAACAATTTTATAAAAATATTACAATCCTTGAAAATTACACCGAGTGAGACTTTTTAGCTCTGAATTGAGTTCAGATAGTATTTCTATCGATCTTTTTGACACATTACTGCTCCGTAAATGAGGGTTTTTGTCATGAGCAATCGTAATACTGAAAGCGATGATCTCTATATACAGCGCATATTTCGCCCTGTCTCCTCCAGAAAATTTTCTACGAAGCATGGCGCCGCGCACTTCAAGATATTCGATAATTTATTTGCCGTATTACTATCAATATTACTCGAAACTTTATTGTGTGATGATTCATCGTTTATTTATTTTTAGGACGATTTTATCAATCTTTTTAAAGATACTCAAAATCCCAAAATTACTTTTGGGATTTCCTTTTAGTAGGAATAAGGCGACCTTGGGTGGCGCTATATTTCCAATATTTTCAAGAGAGGTTCGGTGAGGATACATTGAACTCACCAAGAATTCGTTTAAAACACTCGGGGGCTTTCTTCCGAATGAGTTAGTAGCATGAGATAGTCTGCCCATTTCATCATCTCTCGCAAAGCCATAAGCTCCTTACGAAACATCTTGTTATTTTCTCCAGATGTTTAATAAATTGATATGCTACTTCAATATCAATTTCAGCTATATTTTCTGGCAAATTAAGAATTCGATGCACTTTGCTGATGATGTTTGCGATTTTCTTAGCTGCTAAGTCCTGATCTACTCGTTGTCGACATTTCTGTCTCCAAGGTTGTTCAAAAGGACTTCTATCATATCGAAAATCTTGTCAAATTTTAAACAGATTTTACTGTGAAATTTTCTAGAAAAATTGTACAAAAATCCGCTTTGGGAAATTTTATTCTTCCAAAAAGGGATTTTGTTAATATTTCATATCCATCGTCTGTCACCAAAATCGTGTGTTCCCATGTTGATGAGTGAGCCATCTTTGGTGCGAACGGTCCACTGATCTTTGTCGATTTTTGACGCATATTTTCCAAATATTGATCATCGGTTCAATCGTGAAAACCATTCCTGGTTTCATTTTTGGCCCAGTATTTTTTCGCTGCTTTATGATAGACGAATGGCTCTCGTGAAATGCCACACCAACGCCGTGCCCACCGTATTCATGAACCACTAGAATAGCCTCTCTCTGCAAAATCCGCAATATGAAAACCAATATTTCCAAATTGATTTCCTGGGGAAAACCTGAAAATTTCCAACTTCCATTGCAAATTTGGCGTCATCAACCAATTGTTGCGCTTTTTCAGAAAACTTGTCCAACCGTGTACATTCGAGATGCGTCGCCAAAATATCCGATCCACGATTGTCGTTACATCAATGTTGGAATATCACCTTTCTTTGAGAATCACGTCGGCAGATGGTACGCCGTGACAGATTACATCATTGAGTGAGATACAGGTACATCGCTTGTAGGCTGACGGATGATTAGCCCATTTATTGTCCAAGATAATTGATGCACGCAGATTTTCCGCCATTCGACAAAATAAAAGTATTCATGATGTTATCCAGCTCAAGCGTTGAAACGCCCGGTTTGATATATTTTCCAACTCATCTCAGTGTTTGCGCTGTTAATCGGCTTGCTTTACGGATTCCTTCAATTTGTTCCGGTGTTTTAATGATAATTCAGTCATATTTTTAAAAATTTTAGAAACTTTATTTTTATACATCTTTTCGCAAGTATATTTTTCAATTTTGCAGAAAAATCCTTTTCTCATTGATTGTGCAAAAAGGAAACAATCACGAAAAGGATTTTTGAAAAATGCGTTGCCAATAATCTCACTTTGACGCGGCGCAAGACCCTACCTCACTTTGGCATTTTTAACGAGCAGTGCCAACTCGAGGGACAATGCCCAAAAATTTTTTAAAATATTTGTATTTGTATGAGACACTCTAATTTGGAGCGTGGTTAGGGTTGGCGAGTGAGCGCCTTCGTGAAGTAAGTGATTTTATTGTAGCAGAAACTTTTAAAAAGTCATCAATCGGTGGAGATTTTTAGACGCGAATTTTTGATAACTTCGCTGAATTTTTCATTTTTGTGGTAAGATTGCGACCATTGAGGAAAAGTCCGATAATAAGCGTAACAAATCCAAACGCAGAAAATCCAGTTGTCAGTCGAGATATTTGCAAAAAGTGCGCCAGAAATCGTTTTGTGCTTGATTGATGCTTTCGGCAGTTACTTCTCCATTTGAGAGGCGTTTCTAGATTCGGAATATATGCTTTTTCAGTCATGAGAAAATACTGAAAATCATCATCAAAGCACTCGAGCGTCGTAATCACTTTTTCCAAAATCGCTTTTCTAAAAAGTCCTGGATCAAAAATCCACGAACAAGTCCGACAGCTGGAAAAATAAACAAAATATATTTAATTTCGTCTGGCAAATCGTAGAATTCGTGAGTCAAACATGCTGATATTGATATTCGTCATTCCATCCAAAAACGATAACCTACAAGCAAAAGTGCAAAAATAATGCGTGTCGTGCGAATTTTTGGCATTAGATGGTTTTTGAGCAGCTTTTCAAGAGTCCCGAGGGCATCCATAAAAGATTATTGAATTATAAATTGAAATTTTGAAAAATGGCGGAGAGAGAGTTCAGAACCCCCGGTACCTTTTGAGTACACACCTTCCAAGGTGCACGATCGACCACTCTGACATCTCTCCGTGACGCACTCAGAGTATCCAAAACCCAAAAATCAGTAGCATCAAAAGGACGTTGATTTTTCTGAATTTTCATACAATACGCGCATGGCAAATCGAAAACTCAAAAATCAAAACAAACTTCCCTTTCCGCGCTTCACCCCGACACAATTGATATGATGGTTGTATTTTTTAGTGACGATTGCATTGCTCACTCTCGACACAAACGCAGAATCTGGCCAAATGCCAGTAATTGGCCAGTATTTTTACTCTCGCGGAGAATATCTTTTGGAGGATATTTTCGATTTATTTTTTCGCCGATTTTGCTCGTTTTTGTGCAATGATTTTTGTTCAGAAAAACCGAATGGAATGTACTGAAAGGCTTTGGAATTCTCAGATGTTTCGGTGACTTCCCTGCTTGGCTGGTTTTCGCGCGAAAAATTCTCCGAAAATGTTTTTCAATATTTACGATCCACTTCAAATATGGTCGGCCCAGCGATGGCATTTTATGTTGGCGATTTTTACTCGTTTTCGCTGTGCCTTATTTTTCAGCTGTCTTATGCAAAAATTTTAAAAATGTTGGCCATCATACCAAAAATGCGATTTCGAATATGCGAATTCCGCAGGAAGATTTTCCTGAAATTGTAGAAATTTCTGAAAAGAGAAAAACCGCGAAAATCAGCAAATCGCGTGGAAGAAATCAATTCTGAACCTGAAAATATTCGCCAAGAAAAGAAAAACTCGCGACGATGAGCCGACGATGGGGCGCCAAAATTTGTCTGGAATTTTTAAAAATCCACGAGAAAATATGGACGACGAGCCTGAAAATCTGAAAATTTCTGAAAAGAAAATCTTCTCGCGCGACTATTATTCCTGATATTCCACTTACGGATACAAGCGGAAAAAGTTATTTCCAAAGAGAGCAATCCTGCGCCAAAAATTGCAAAACCACTCTCTGGTTTGGAAATTTTCGAGCACGCAACTTTTGGATCGACGCAAAAAGGCTAATCGATTTCTCCAGAAGAAATCCGCGAAAGCGCTCATTATTCAGAAAACATTGTTACAATTTGGGATTGAAGTCGAATGGAAAAAGAATGCGTCGGCGACGGTGATTCAGTATCGCTTGCGCCCAGCGGAGCGTGAAAGTTTCGAAAATTGAAAATCTCAACAAAGACTTGGCGCTCGCACTCAGCGCGAAATCGATTCGTATTCAGGCGCCAATTCCTGAATGAGTCTTGTCGGAATTGAGTTCCAAATGACAAAGCGCGATGTTATCACGATTCGTGAAGTTTTGGAAAGCCCAGAATTTCAGAATAATCCATTGGCCGTTGCTCTTGGAAAAGATATCAATGGCGATTATGTTGTTGAGATTTGCTAAAATGCCTCATTTGCTCATCGCAGGTCAGACGGGATCGGGAAAATCCGTCAGGGATGAATGGTTTGATTTTGTCACTTTTTGTACAAAAATACGCCGGCAGAATTGCAGATGATTATAGGTGGATCCAGAAAGCAGTGGAACTCGGAATGTACGACGGCATCCCATTTGCTTACACCGGTGATTACCTCGCCTGATAAGGCACTCAATTCCCTCAAAATGGTCTGTGGCTGAGATGGAACGCTGATTTGGAATTTTCCGTGAAAAGCGCGTGAAAAATCTTGATGAATATAATGATCGTGCCGATAAATCCGAACAAATGCCCGCAATTGTATTTTATTATTGATGAATTAGCGGATTTGATGATGAGTGGAAACAAAAAGAAGTTGAACATAATGTCGCGCATGCACAAAACGACGCGCTGCCGGCATACACATCATCATCGCGACGCAGCGCCCTTCTGTAAATGTCATTACTGGTATTATTAAAGCGAATGTTCCGACTTTTGAATTGCCTTTTACGGTTGCTTCACAAGTCGATAGCCGAACAATTCTTGATCAGATGGGGGCGGAAAGTCTTTTGGGGGCGCGGTGATATGCTCTACTTTTCCTACTGGCGCAATGGGCCCGACTCGTGTTCAGGAATGCTCGTAGAAACCGATGAAATCGATAATGTCGTGCGTGAAATTCGTTTGACGATTATGGATGAGGATTGGTCACCAAATATTCCTGATACCGAAAGCATTGTTCGAGAACCAGCTGGTAATAGATCTGGAAGTATTATTGATGGACAGCAATTTGATGAAGCGGAAGATGTGATCAATTCAGCCATTGAGCTCGTGCAATCAACGAGGAAAATGTTCAACAAGTATGCTTCAGCGTCATTTGAAACTCGGTTATGGTCGCGCAGCTCGTCCCAGTTGATATTCTCGAAGAAATGGGAATTGTTGGCCCAGCTGATGGTTCTAAGCCTCGTGAAGTTTTATAAAACTTATTTTATTAATTTATATGCACAAAAATATTGCTGGTCTTAAAATAACTACAACAAATGAAAATGGAAAATCTGCACAAGATTTATGGAAGTGATGGGGAAAATTTTTACCAAAAGATTTTCTGAAAATTTATGAAAAATTGCTAAAAACTTTCCTATTAATTATGCAGTTTATACAAATTATGAAAAGATTTTTCTGAAGGAAATTATGATGTATATATTGGTAAGGAAACGCAAAATTCTGAAAATAGTTTTGAAAATATTTTTGGTGGATTGGGAAAAAATTTAAGGTTTTTGAGTTTGAATATACTTCACCAGAATCAGTTTTTGATGCTTGGGAAAACTATTTGGGAAAACAAAGAGTCTCAATCGTGCTTACACTTATGATATTGAAGAAGGTATTATGAGGAAGGAAAATTTAGAATTTATATTTCTGTAAAATAATTCAAAATAATCGTGATTTTTCGATTTGTTAAAAATTTACAAAAATAAATCCTGAAATTATTTCAAAAATCTAAAATCTCCTAAACGGAGATTTTTATTTTAATAGTCTTTTTCGTGATAATTGTGATTTTTCTTTTATTACTTTATCAATCATCTTTCTACCTTCACTTGCAAATGTGTTAATAATAGGAACATGGCTTAGCATTTAAACTTCAATTCAGTAAATAAAACCACTGAGTGCAGTGGTTTTATTTTTCTTGAGGCAGAAAGTTTTTTCATGAATGAGTTCATTTTTGAAAGTCTGAAAAGAGAGGATTTTTAGTGTTTCATGCTTTGCAAATATTTTCAAAAAGCACTCAATTTCTATCTCTTTCTAGTCATGCCAATGAAGGAGTTCTCTGAGACTTGCGTACAGGCCTCAGAGAACAATGCACCAGTCATGACATGGTTTATAATTTTTAATTTATGCACCAAATTTAAAAAGCATAATATCACCATCCTGTACAATATATTCTTTCCCTTCCATTCGTACTTTTCCGTTTTCACGAGCGCCTGCCCAGCCACCGATTCTACAAATCTTTCCAGTTGACCGTATCAGCTTTGATGAATTTTTCTGAAAAATCCCTGCTATGAATCACGCTGACTGCCTCTGGTGCTGTCATCATGATGGTCCATGCGCGAACCTCGATTTCCCCAGCTTGTAAAATAATATTGCAATCCGGGTAAATCGTAGCAAGTTTTGATGATTTCATCCATGGGATTATTTTTACTCCCAATTCATCGAGAAACATTACTTTTTCTTCGTCGCTAAAATCCAACATATCCATTTTCCGATTGCACTAATTGGCAAAACTGGGGATCGTCCTGTACACAATCATTTCACGAAGTTCAGATTCTGGTGTAAAATTTTGTCTTCCGCGAGATTTTACAGCATAAATAAATGGTTTCGCCGTCAAAAGATGCAAATCGGTAATCATCTCGTCGTCTGTCATGATCGAGGGTGAGGCAATTTTCCCAGATTCGAGATATTGCGCGCAATTTTTCATAAAATTTCAGCGCGAGACTTGGCTTCCTTGTCGTTGGCGCGAACTCATTGTCCGCAATTCGTTTTGTAATCGTTTCAATATCAGCAAAATCAATTCGAGATTGATAATTTTCAATATCGCGTTTTGGGTCAATAGATCCATTGACATGGTAGTGAATATTGCTGTCATCAAACGCACGCACTACCTGCAAAACTGCGTCCACATTTCGGATGTAAAGCGACAAAAACTTATTCCCAAACCCTCACCGCGACTCGCTCCTTCAACGAGCCAGCAATATCAACAAATTCCACCGTCGCAGGGAATAATTTTTGCGCCATTCACGACTTCGCGGATCGAGGGCGATCATCATTGACATTCTGATTCCTGTATTTGGCTCAATCGTACAAAAACGGAAAATTGGCAGCTTCAGCCCGTACGATTTTTGTCAAAGCATTAAAAAGCGTCGATTTTCCCACATTTGGAAGCCCAACAATACCAACTTGCACATAAAATTTTAAAAATTAAAAATCACTTCTCTCTCGCGTCGAGATATCGAATGGATTTTTCCAAAATCCACATTTTCTCCTGTCCATTTTCGTACGCGCTATCACGACAATCACAAAAACAATCATAAATCCCTTAAAATAGGCGATTATGAGCGGAGAAAAATCTTTGAATGGTTTTACGGAAATGAAAATCGCTGAGAAAACCGAGAAATTCCAAGGATACACGCGAGATATATGACGAGAAGTGTGAGAGTCGTAGTAGTCATAATTGGCGATAGTATAGTGATTTTTGAGAAGTTTTCAACTATTTTTGCTTGCAAATCTCGTTCTATAATTTCTTTTGAAAATCTCAAATTTTTATTATTGCAGTTTTTGCAATAAATATTTTAGCTTTGAGAAAGTATTTTTGAGAATTTATTTTTGAAAAATATTCTTAATACAAATGACCAATTATTTCTGGAAAAGTATCTGTAATTTTCTTCAAAGTTTTTGAGTGAGAATTTTTCGGCTTGCGCTCTACAATCATCTTTCAGCGCAAAATCAGTCGTTATTGCGAATAATTGCAATAAGTGATTCTGAGAATTTTTCCAAGAAAATCCAGTCGTCAATAATTGTTTCCAGATAGCCACCTTCTTTTTGGTGCGAAAAACCGGTTTTCCACCCGCCATCGCTTCAATTGCCACCATTCCAAAATCTTCATTTTTACTCCATACAAACAACCGCTGACTTTTCGCTGATTATCGCGGGAAGCTCATTGTTATCAGAAATTGAGAGGATATTTGGAAATTTGTGATTGAAAGAAAGTTGATTTTGTTTCGTTGTTGGCTCGATTTCTGCTAATTTTTGAAATTCCTCGCGCTGGCTATCCCTCCGTTCAAATAAAATGAGAATATTTTGCTCAGGGATTTGTTGAAAAGCGCGAATAATCTTGTCAATCCCTTCACGTGCGTGAGGCGCGCAAATGACAAGAAAAATCTCATTTTTGTGAAAAATTTCTTGGATGAAGATTTTCGGAATTTTTGAGGTTTTGTTCAGAAAAATGTTCGGTGTCAACTGGCGGAAAAAGTACGATTCCATCAGTATGACCAGTCCATTCAGCGAGGCGTTTCTGATTTTCGTGAGAATTTACAAAAACGAAATCAAATTTTTGAATTTCTCGAATATATATTTTTCATAAAAATACGCAAAAATACGATACGGAAGCCTCGCAAGTCGTGGAACTTTGGGCAAGATATTCGTCATAGAGATCGAATAAATGTCGAGAAATCGAATGCGCGTAATAAAAAGTTTTTGCCTTTTGGAACGCTCCAAATCGGCAGAAATTGCTTCAATAGACAAGATTTTCATAATTTCGAAAATCTAGTTTTCAGAAAATGCTGGTTTTTCTATTTTTGGAGTGCCAAATCAGAAATATCGTGTGGATGACAAAATTGTGCCAAAATGAAATTTTCATTTTGAGAAATCAATCATTCCGCGTCGAAAATTCAGACCAGTTCAAAATTTTCCCAAGAAAACCCATTCTCATGCTGTGGATTATAACAATTTTGATGCCAAATCGCCGTTTGCAATATCGGCATCCAAAATTTTGGCGAGTAATAGAGGATTTCGTGCTCGGCGCCACCTTTCATCAAGAAGGTATCGTGGAATGAGAAGCGTTTTTTGAGGATTTTGAGAATTTGTTTTGCATGTCAAAATTATAGAAAAATTTGGTTTTTCTGCAAATCATTTTTCATCGAGCGTCAAAAATTTTTCTTGATTGAAAAAGTCCATACAATGCTCGCAACATTTTTAAAAATTTCCAAATATGGCATCATTATTTTCTGACTTTCTCGTTCCGACGATTATCGATAAAGTGGGAGGCACAGGAGCGCGCGTATGATGTTATTCTCGCCTTTTGGAGGATCGAATTATGGGCGATGCGGATTGATTCTGCCGTTGCCAATACTGTGATTGCGCAACTTTTTGTTCCTCGAAAAAGCTGATCGAGGCGCCAATCACAATGTATGTGAATTCGCCAGGCGGACATGTAACGGCGGGACTCGCGATTTATGATGCATGCATATTAAACCTGATGTTATTACGGTTTGTGTGGGGCTCGCGGCTTCTATGGGATCCGTGATTCTCGCGGGTGGTGCAAGGAAAACGCTACGCGCCTCGACCCATTCTGAAATCATAGATTCATCAGCCGCTGGGTGGTGCGGAAGGTCACGACCGAGATTGCATCGCGGCGGAAAGCATATTTTTACGAACAGGTGAAGTTTTATACAAAATTTTTGGCTGATCGCACAGGCCAGGATATTGATACAATTCGCAAAGATTGTGATCGTGACTAGTGACTCCAGAACAAGCCAAAAATATGGCCTCATCGACAAAATTTTATAATTTTAAAAACGAGTAATCGTGAAAATTTAAAAATTTGGTATAAAATTACAAATGATTATGTGTCAATGAATTTTCTCGAAAAGTGAGAAGAATATTTGCTATTTTACTGACAGTATCAATATAATTGCGGCGTTTATATATAAATTTTCTCATGGACTGGCTCTGTCCTGCTCGTACCGGCGTTACTCGTGAATGCTGTTGGTGTACAGAGTATTTTTGAATTTATGCCAACAGCGCATGCGTATACTTCTGCGCAAAATCCATGGATTCCAAATTATGTTCGTACACATACGGACAAAGATAATACAAGTACAATTTGAAGATCCAAATTTGAAATTGCAATCAATGAAGTGCTTTTCTCACATAACTGGCATTACTCGCTCTGCTCATCAAAAAGTGACTGTGGAGATGAAAACTATTCGTTTCGGAAAGGAAATGCTGGATCATTTGATCAGCTCAGTTGGATGAAATCGCGCACTGGGGGTCAGCACCTTATAACGCTCCCTCTCAATCAAATACCCAGCCTATCCGGTTTTTGCATTCCGAGGCTCAGCAGCCTAGAAGACTTTCAATATCTTGTCAATACGGAAGATTTGAATCTATCCAGCGTAAATTGTCAATCGCAAGCGCTTGAACCACTTAAAGATTTGACACAATTAAAAGCCTCAATTTGTATCAGGGCTTTGCGAGATGGGTCACCAAACTTTTCATCTCCGCAACAAATGCTGCTTGAATCTTTGAAAATCTTTCTAATTTACAAAACCTCCATCTCAATACTACTACAGCTTACTTCCGGAGCATGTAGGCATTCTTGAAAGATGTACAGAATCTCAAAAACGTTGTCGTGTCGGAAATAAGATTTTGGATTTAAAAACAGCATTCAATAGCGGTGGTTTTGCCAATTTGGTGGAAATTCGCTTTTGAAAATCAGCAAACTCTCACTTTGCACGACAAAGCGTCTTTTGAAAATCCTCTCAAAAGACTATAATGATGTAATTCCAGTTACGAAAACTGCGAAAATGTCAAAAATGTTGATGCGAACGGAAATCTAAAAGCAAGATGGCGGCTACATCAAAATTTTGAATCTCAATGGCGCTGGCAATGTTGAAATCAAAATGGTCACAGCCGATTGGACAATATGGAAATCAAAAATTTACAGGAACAAATAGCGTTAAAATATAATTTGACAGCGGTTCCAGAATTTGAATCGATTACAGAATCTATCGAAAATGCTACAAAAATGCAAGACTGGCGATAAAATAAAAGTTTCTCCATCTTGCATAACCAGCCACTTGGAAAGCTGGAAATACACTCGAATATTGTATTGGTGATGATACTACGTGTGCTGCGAGCAATGGAACTAATTATCAAAATATTGGCGCCTTCACAAAGGCTGATACTCCAGACTCACTAATAAAACGATTACTATTCCAGCTGGTGTAAACGGACATTTATACTATCGAAATATTGCTTTCCAGAACAAAGATGGGTGAAAACATGGAAAGAAATCAACTGATGGCAAACTAAGAATTATTTTGTAAAAGACGATTTTTGGTTGACTTTCAAGCACCAACTATGGAACATAAACACTACAACCCAACGACGCCAACCAGCGATATGACATTGACTTTTTGTGCCACAGGATGATGGAAGTGGGCTTGTGACAGCACTCAGACTCGTTATGCAATTTCAAAAATAATGAATCTTGTGAACTTTAAAATTTTTGATAAAGCTGGAAATGAGGGCAATTTGTAAATCCAGGTGTTGTAAACCAATGACTGATAAGAAAAACCGATCATCACTGGCGATCAAACCAAAACTTTTGAAGTTGGATCGGATGATGCTAAAAATTTTGATCCAAAAAGTGGTATTCTAAACCGAAGCAGGAGCAAATCTTTACTTGTGCGAGTAAAATCCAGCGTATGATGCCACACTGGTACTTATACGGTAAAATGTAAAGCGAAAGATGCTGCGAGCGATTCTGATGAATTTGTACGAACGATTACAATCAATCCAATTGATAAAACTCCTCTCAATAACAAAATTTCTGCTACTGAAAATCTTTTGCAAACAGACATCGTGAACGACGCGAATAAAACCGCGCTCTAAACAAGCTTCAAGACGCAAAAACAAAAGCTCAGGATCAAAATTTGACTAAAAACAGCGTGACGATTTAATTACCGAAATTACATGACTTGGTTAATCAAGTTAACACGTGATACTCAGGGCTCCGGATCTCTAATCTCAATGATATCACGGTGAATGAGGACGTTGCGATACACCGATTGATTTAAACAAGCCACAAATAATGATGATATCAAAGAATTCACTGTTAATCAAGATTGCCAGCAGAATGCAACGCCAGATTTTTCTTTGGATAATGTTACAAAAACGATTGTTGGTACGCCAAAGCAACCTGGAATTTATGAAGTGAGCTGTAACAGCCGAAAGATCAGTATGAAAATAAAACGACAAAAACTTTTAAAATCACCGTAAAAGATACAACTAAGCCCAGAAATCACACCTCAATGGATCTCCAACTATATACGCTTGGACAACCCATACAACGAGCTCGGCGTACCTGTACCATGATAATTATGATGCTACGTAATATTGTGACCACTGGTGGTCCGTAGATTCTAATACTCTTGGAAAAACTAATTACTTATACAGCGACTGATGCAGCTGGAAATGCTTCGACAAAACTCGAAAAGTAACCATTGTAAGCGGAAATACTCCAGTTATCACTCTTAGGGAAATTCTCCAGTGAATGTAGAACTCGGTGATACTTATACAGATGATGGTGCTACTGCCAATGATGCGAAGATGGCGATCTCACTGCAAAAATTACTGGAACGGTTGATACTTCAAGGTAGGAACTATGAAATTTCCTATGATGTGACGGACTCATCAGGAAATAAGGCTCCGACAGTAAAACGACAAATTATTGTGAAGGATACAACAAAACCAACTATTTCTCCAGTAGCAAATACAGAAGTTGATGAAAAATCCAATTACACCAATTGATATTGTTGTGACAGAGCAATGATCCCCAACTCACTGTTTCTTTTGTAACAACAGGCGCAAAATGGAAATGTTACCAACAGGCTTCCACCAGATTTGACATACGATCCAATCACGATTACTGGAACTCAAAAATGTTGGCGTGTATCAGTTGCGATTCATGCAAGTGATAGTTCTGGAAATAAGGCTGATACGAAAATTTTACCCATACAGTTAAGGATAAAACCGACCATTGATCCGATTGCAGATAAAAACCCTCCCCAAACCAACCTATCACTCCAATCAGACATCACCACAGACGATCCAACAGCCACTATTAATGTAGACCCAACTACTCTCCCTCCTGGACTCACCTTTGACCCAACAACCAATAAAATCACTGGTACTCCCTACTACCCCAGGAACCTCACAATAAAAATAAAAGCCAAAAGATCCAGCAGGAAACGAAAGTGAACGAGAATTCAAAAATCACTATCACTTCCCCTTCCAACAACAATGGAGGAAATAATGGAAACAACAATAGCAATAATAATAGTACTAAACCAACTCCGGGTCCTGGTGGAGGCGGGTTCTCAACACCAACGAATCCAATAACTCGACGAGACCCAACAATTCAAATAATCCAAAATAACAACTCAAACAATAACACTCCAAACCAAAAACAACAATAATTCCAATAATACAAATCATACAAAACCAATCATCACTCCAGAAGAACACTCTCCACACGCAAGGAGTCACTCCAAGCACTCAAACAACTCCTTCAGGACAAAAAGTATATAATCTCTCAAATAGAATTACTGACTACATCTGTCCGGCCATTGTACAAGCCTACCCATACAATAAGCTTTGTAGTACAAGACATCAGCAATTCTCCATTCCAAGATGACATTGCTGCCCTCATGATGTTCCGTGGAATGGAAAAGATGAAATGAACCTCGGACAAACATACCAAGAATACAAAAATATGGTGTCAGTCAACAATGTTGCTCAATTTCAACCAAGCAGAAATGTGACTCGTGCAGAATTTGTAAAAATGCTCGTTCGTTCTCTTTCTTGCCGATACACATACCTTGGAACTGACACAGGATTCTCTGACGTTGATCAAAAATCAATGGTACGCAGAATACATCAAATTTGCAGTGAAAAACAAGTGGATCAATGGATACAAAGATGGAACCTTCCGTCCAAATGCTCCAATCACTCGTGATGAAGCTGCCAAGATTCTCACTCGTGCCATCCAACTTGATACATCAAACATGAAACCAGCGAATTCTTCCTTCTCTGATGTTCCGAATACTTCAGAATTCATTCCATATATTGAAACCCTCAAACTCTCATGGAGTCATGAAAGGACGTCAATTTAAATACATTTGCCCCTAAAAGAATTCATTCCAAGAACTGAAACTAGTCGAATGATCTATCGCACATTCTTTGGCGGAAAAACTAATACACTTCCTGAATTCAATAAAGCTCGAAAAGAGCTGTTTATACTTCGCTATTTATATACTGAACGTATATATATAATTATGGTTTTCTACCGACGCACCAAAATCGAAAAAATTTGCTTACAAAAGTGTTTCCAATTGTATTGACCACGAAAAAGTCTCGAAAAACGTCCCTCAAAAGCCTGAGAAAAGCTTCGTAAAAGCTTGGGGATTGATCCAATGGCACAAAAATCCACCTTGGTCATATGGTGCCATTTTTAAAGCTCAAGCAATTTCAGGATTTGGGTCATGAAATTGTCCTTCTTTTTGGTGATGCGACGGCTCAGGTGGGCAGATACTTCCGAGTAAGGATGCGGAGCGCCCAATGCTCACACGCGAAGAAACTACGCGAACGCGCAGGCTTTTTGAAAATTTGAAAAATTATTGACCTTTCCAAGATTCATGTGTATTTCAATAGTGAGCGCGACTTGATAAGGTGAATTTTTCTGGCACGTTGGCGCAGAAATCGCGAAAAATTTTCTGTGGCGGAAATGCTTTGATCGCGATAATTTTTCAGACTGACTTAAGGCTGGAAAGCGCGCATTTCTGTGCAGAATCTTTTGTACCCACTGGATGCAAGGATACGACGGTGTGTGTATTGCGCGAAAATATGGTTCGTGTGATGCAGATTGGGTGGAAACGATCAGTATTTCAATCTGCTTTGGTGGTCGTCGAATTTCTTTGAGGCTTTGGCTCCGAAGCAAGAGATATTATGACTTTTGATTTACTCCTCGGACAGATGGCGATGTCAAGACACGCCCAAATTGTATCTCATATTGATGACGCTCCGGTACTGATATGTATCAGAAAATGTCGTCCTTACGAGATGATTTGATTGTCAATTATTACACATTTATCACAGATGCGACACTTCGAAGTGAGTCGCGAAATTGAAAATCGTCTCCAGTGCTGGCGAAAAATCCTCGCATTTTAAAGAAGATTTGGCGCGACGAATTATCAAAATGTGTCACCTCAAAGATTTTCCGATCCGAAATCGACTCCTCAAATATTGCAGAAATGACGGGTTGAAAACACTGAAAATCTCTGGTTTCCGATTTACTCAAATGGCGGGGTTCGCGACGACAGGCGGTGATATTCGTACGCAATTTCTGGCGGTTCTGTGCGAATTGATGGCCGCGTGATTACTGACGCAAAAGAAATTATAACAATTGGTGCTGATAGATTTTGTCGAAGTAGGAAAGATCATTTTTGTAAAGTAAAAATTCTAGAATACTTAGTAATACAAATATTTGCAATAGTACGTACTTTAAATAAAATCCATGAGAAAAATGTTGATTGCATTGCATTAGTAAAATTATGAAAATTTATATTTTTGGCATCATGGGAATTTTTCTGGATTTTTGGGACAAAAATATTTTCATGGACCAACAAGCAAAAGCCGTTTTTGGCGATGCGATTCAAAATTTACATTCATATTTTCTTCAGTTTTTGGTGATCGGGATTCAATTGATTTATAATACGGGCATCGCTGGAATGCCATCCGTGGGATGAAATTGATGCACCGCAATTATTGGAGGATTAGCGTATTATTATACACGCGATATGAGCGACCAAAACAAAACAACCAATGTATCGTGTCGCGTTTGCTTGTATTTTTGCGGGAGCATTTTCGCACGGATATGGGCGAATCGTCTAGTCAGGTGATTGATCGATAAAATATGCGATAATGTGGCAGATATATCACGATTGGCGCGATTTTACTTTTGTAACCATATATTATACTTAAGGAGATGAGACCAATTCAAAACAATAATTTTCTCTCGTGAGATCCTGTGGACGACGCCAGAAGAAATGCTTGGGCCGCCGCACGCGCAGATGGGTTGGGAATTCTGCTCGTGACTCTGACTTTCGTCGTCGCGGGTGGATTTATTTCGCTCTGAGTTCTTGACTGCGTCATTTTTGTCACTTGGAAAATTTTCTATCGAAAGTGGCGTTTCTCCGATGATGCTCGCGGTGCAAACATTTTTCTCGTGCACTAGGCCGGAACGGTATACCTCTCGATTGTGCACAATTTTTCCATCATTTTATACACGGATGAGTGAGCTTTTTCAAACATAAGGACGATGTATATGGTAATTCTTTACATCTGTCTTATGCCGGTGTATTTACTGGTAGCGTCTGGCATTCCAGCATACCGCGGTGCTTGTCGCATATCTTGTGCATATTATGCTCGCGATTTTTGGGATTGAGCTCATCGTTGGCGTGATTTCTCAGCATCGAGCATGTCCCTTTTTGTCGATTTTGTTGCCAATACTGTGTGCGGCGATGATTCTGACTGGCGGAATTGTTTTTATTCTCTCTTGCGAGCGAGCGATTTCTGAGCTGCCCTATTCATTCTGATGGGAACTTTCGAGTTTTGACATTTTTCTTTCACGCGACTTCTTCACATCAGCGTGATTAAATCTCTTTGTACTACAAATTTTATGCTGCTCACGGGAAATGATCCTTTGGGATCGACATTTTATGGAATTGAAATGGAAGAAAAATCTGGTCGAAAATGCTAAAAATACTCTTTTACAAAACAATTTATGCATGAAGTAGTTACCGAAAACACTCCAAATTTATCTTCGCGAACGCCGTGTGCTCGGGCATTCGGATTTTCCTCAGGGCGATCTTTCTTGAATGAGAAAATGCCGTTTTTGTGACGCTGTATTTTGGTGGAAAAGTGAGTGTCCCAAGGTCGTATCAATTGCACAAAAGAAAATAGCCTCTGAATGCGTAGATTTGGCGCTTTGCCTGCCTGACGGATCGCGTTTTCTGAGAATCTCAAAAATCCTGATTTTGCTTGATCGATTAGCATCCGCGTAGATACTTTCGCGCTGAAGTTCCGTCAATTTTGCGAAATATTTCTGAACTCAATGTGCGCGATGAAGCGGTTATTTTTCTTTCGCAGAATCTTGAAAAATTATCTGTGATTTTGCCGAATATGATCAAAGAAAATGACGAGTGAAGCGTATTTTTGAGCCTACGGAACAAAAAGCTGGCGACTAGCGCGGAGCTACCAATGCGGATTATGATTTATGCTCTCAAAACAACAGTTTCAAGCGATTTTTAAAAATACTCAATTTCTTTTTGACATTTTTATTTCCCTACAATAAGGAAATATTATGAAAATTACAGAATCAAAATTTTATAAACATGACGCAGTTTTTGCGACGCGGAGCAACAATCGCGATGAAAATTCTTTTTGGTCGATGTGAATAAGCCCAACACCAGTTCTACGCCGTTTGAAAATCTCTTGGATTCGCAATTCACGACATGATCTGGAAGATTCTGGTCTGATTATCACGGCGGAAAAATTGAAACAATTTGAAAAGTGTGATGATTATGTATCGATGCAGTGTTCCATATAATCGATTTTATGAGATGATGAGTTGTGTTATTTTCATCACGATTTGGAACTTTTTATATTGTAGTAAAAATCTGGTGGACAAATATGACGAGCAGGATTTTGAAGATGGAATTTTCATGTAAAATATGTGTATTATAATAATAGTAATCTAAAATCTCGCGAAAATCTCAATTTTTGTTGGAAAGTCGGCTTGAAAATATATTTTCAAAGAATCCAAAATTTCTATTTTTGCTCAAAATAATCATGAATAGACCTCAAAACGCCTACAATTCATTCTCATCGAATTGATTTCGCAACGATGTACAATGATGATTTTGAGCGCATCATCAGAATCAAGGACGAAATTGCGACGGAAAATAAAGAGTCGTGTTCTGCACGGCGTTCCAGGATCTGGAAAAACGAATTATATTAAATGGCCTGAGCCAAAATTCGAAACAAAAATTTATGCTGACGACGATGATTTCTTCACTCACGGATCCGGGATTTTTGAGCATTCTCATTGAAAAATAAAACTCGGTTTTGGTGCTTGAAGATTGCAGAATTATATTGCTGAACGACACCTTTGATGATCGTACATTGATATTGTTTCGTCAATTCTCAATCAATGACAAATTCTCTCGGATGTGATGGAGTGTCAATTTATTTGTACGTTTAATTCTGGTATTTTCAAGATTGATACTGCCCTAGCTTCGCAAATGACGCCTCATTGCTGAATACAAATTCACGCGAACTTTCATCTATCCAATCAATATCTGCAATCTATTGGCAAAAACTTTTGTGTGGATCGACACGCATACGCTTACGAACTCCGCATATCGATACTGAGAAATTCGCGAACAAGAAAATCGACGCGCATTGGCTTTGTGTCGAATATCAAAATCGGGATTTTTAAAGTGTGATTTTTCAATAATTGCATTCGAGGCGCAATTTTACAATTTTTCACATTTTGGTTTTTAGCCGTGCAGTGATATCTTCCAAAAAGCACCATTGGTGGTGGATTTTTCTTAATTTTTCTGGTAAAATCCAATTCCCTGTCTGTTTCGAGGGGAGTTTTGGTGGTCACGAGGCCAAGTCTGTTAGAAACGCGATGAATATGTGTATCCACCGCCACAAGCGATGCATCGTAGAGAACATTCATCACGACTTTTGCGGTTTTGACGCCAGACGCCAGGAAGCGTTTGAAGTGTTTTGAGATCATTCGGAATTTGCTCGTTGTATTTTTCAGCGAGAATTTGCCAGTTTCCCAAATATATCGCGATTTATTACGGAAAAATTAATATATTGTAAATAATTTTCGATTTCTTCGAGTGAAATATTGTACATATCACTCGGAGTTTTTGATGCGCGCAAAAAGTGGTGGTGTCACGCGAGTTTACCTGCTTGTCGGTTGTCTGCGCTGATAAAAATCACCGCGCACAACAACTGAAATGGCGTCTCATAATCCGAGTTCAATTTTCTACCGCCATATTCACTTTCGATATAATCTAACGCGTGCTCGTATTTTTTCCAAATTTTATTCATACACGCGACCATAAACGCTGATAAGATTTTTGCTTACAATTCACTGAATCCGGACAACTAAAAATTTTCCCAGGAACGCGCACATCAGAGATACATCGTTGAACCATTGAGAAGAGCCTGCACGATTCGTGTTGTTGGAGTTGATATATGTTTGCAGAGTTACGAGTTGTTCCAACAAAATTTTTAGAAAAATCGTTTCCCGTCGCCCCACTTCGCCCTGCAAAGCAAAAATAATTTTTGTATTAGATTCCAGAGCACGATGTGAAGTTCATTTTTCACGACAAAAATAATTCGCCGATGCGACCGTAAAATCTGCCATTCTTTTCAAAAGTTCAAAATTTTTCGTAATCACAAACATTGAGCGATCAGAAATAACTTTTTGTATCCATAATTCTGTCTGCAATTCACGTTTGAGACCAACTGCAAGTGTCGAGAAAAATTCTATCGTCGTCATATCTGCGATCAGCACAGGTACGCCATTGCCGAAACACCAGATCGCTTGTTTTTCCACGCAAAAATCGTCGCGTCAAACTGAGATTGGAAGACTTTTTGCGAGATTTTTGATTCCATTCGGCAAAGAGTCGCTCAATACGAACCATCTCAGTATTTTTGAGATTTTCTTTGATGTTTTTGGCAATCGTGTCCTCATTGAGGATAAAAATACTTTGTCCATAAGCCACTTCCGCCGATCGCTGAACGATAGAAAGATCCACACCATCAGTCATTGGTTCGATAAGAACTTTGGTTGCGCTGCATTTTTAAAAATACGGTGAAAAGAGTCACGATATAAATGACCATAGCCATAATCAAAATCGCCCTCGATAATCGCCATAAAATGCTTCAAATCACGATCACCAGACGATCCATCGATTTTTGAGTGGAATACATGATTGAGATTTTTACGATTTTTCTTTTTCCTAAAAGGTTTTTCGCATTCCGCGTTTTGCCACATAAACATCCTCTTCGTCAGCTCGGAGAGGTATTTTTGCTCTTGCTGTGCTTGCTCGTGAAATGTATTTTTCTTTTTGAAAAATTTTTGTTTTATTTTATTGAGAAAGTCCATATTGTTCGTCAAGTTCACTGAATAGTATCAAGAATGTCGGTTCTTGATTTTTGGCTACTGCAAAGATTCGCGGCGTTTTCTCAATCACAAATCTTTGGAAATTTTTCGCGTGAATTGTCTTGGCAATCGGCGCCAGAAAATGTAATAATTCCTATTGTCGCCTGTCCAAAAACCATAAAATCCCATATGCATTTGTCCATGAAAGCACCATCAACGAGCGCAATAATCCCATGGTCGTGTTCAAAATTGCGAGAATGATCGAGAATAATTTCGTTTGCTAATGGCTGTCATCGCCTCTCGAAGTCGGTCAGTATGAATTGTCATAATAGTTGCGAATTATAAGAATTTTTCTGAAAATAGCATGTGATTTTTGATTTCAGAAAATTATCCAAAAATAGAAAAATTTTCTCAAAAAATTCGATAACAAGACGTACAAAACCGAGACATTACGAGAAAAATCGTATGTTGCTCGAGAACATCATATTTGAAAAAGTTTTTGAGGCTGGAATTTTTCGAGAAATTTTATATTTTTGTTCGCAAAAGAAATAATCCCCGCAGAGAAAAATATTGATGCGACAGCGATGTGCAATATCTAATTTCCTCAAAAACAAAACTATTTTCCACAAAATGATGAGAAATCTGTTCCGAAAGCAAAAATGATATTCCATATCAGAAAAATCGAGACAAAAGGAATTGTTACAAGCATTTTAAGGTCGTCTTTAAGGGCGCTTTCAAAAATATATATCTTTCCCAAAAGATGTGAATTCGAGCCGATGCGCATGAAGCCACTGGCGATTGAGTCCAAATTTTCGGAGTGCTTCACGATTGGCTTTTTCATTTCCATAAATTTTGTCGCCCAAAAATCGGAAAACCGATAGATGCGAGATGTACACGAATCTGATGCGTTCGTCAGTGAGCAAAATCCACTTCACGAGCGTGTATTTTTCGTGGAAAATCCGCGATTATAAAAATTTGGTTTTCGCAAGTTTAGGATTGACTGGATCAATCGTTGACATTTCGTTTTCGGTCGCGCGGATCACGCCCAATGAACGATTCAATATATCCTCTTCATCTTTCAGAAAATCCCATTCATAAGCGCCAAAATGTGATGGTTCGTTTTTCGATTTTTCAGTTGCAGTGCATGCATGGCTTTTATCATTTTTCGCAATGATGATAAGGCCGCTTGTGTCCTTGTCCAAAGCGATAGAACAATCCCTAGGGTCGCTCTACACCATTGATGATGGATTTTTCTCGATTTCGTCCGCGCGAATCCCAAGATTTTTAAAATGATACAAAGCGCATTCATAAGCGTTCCTTTCGTCCCTCCTCGCCCGGCGTTGGGTGCGTATTGATGCCCGCGTCTTTGTTGATAATCGCAAAATCGTCATTTTCAAAAATAATATCAATATCGATATTTTTCCGCCAAAAAGTTCCATTTGTTCAATTTTTCCCTCGATGACGAATCTCATCACCGCGATAAATATTTTTGGTGAAAATTTTTCGCCATGTGCAAAAATTTTCCCTTCTTCAATCATTTTCTGCAAATAACTGCGAGAGTTTCTCAGGAAAGAATTGCCGACAAAAAGTGTCCACACGACGCGTCTCGCGAGGGTCAGCCAGAACACAAAACAGCGATGTCGAATAATTATTAGAACTGCGCATAATAAGCTAAAAACTACGACTATAATCGCGAAAATCGCGGGAATCCTTGTTTGAAAAGATGCTTTTGACGAGCGAACAGCACCAAAATCGCTGCGACGATTACGCACGAAAGGAAAAATCTCGAACGTTGAACGACCATTCTGCGTTGAGTGATGAAAAACGACCAAACAAGTCCAGCCGCGAGAAATCCGTTATACAAGCCTTGATTAGCGCAAGACCGCGCGTTTTTCAAAAAGTTCGTCTTCGAGCGCGCCACGAAAAATATTTCCGACCGAGCGTCGTCCAAGCAAACATTTCGATGTACAAAATATAAAAATGTTCCAGTGCTACCGTGAGCACAAGAAGATTAGCAAAAGTTTTCATAATTTATTTGTGGTATAATATATATTTTCAGTTAATAGTCAAAATTTGATACAATAAAAATCCCTCGATTATTTTTGGACCATTTGGCGATAGGCGTTCATTTTTCTCTCGGTAAAAATGACAACATCTTTGATAACGAGTTTTCTGAATCGCGGAAATAAAATTTTTCCATAAAATCAAAGTCGATTTCGCCTGCGGTTGTGGGAGTTTAATATACTTATTTTTGATTTTATCCAAGAACACATATTTTTCATATCAAAATATATTTTTAAATAATGAAAAGTTCAAGTATAAAAATATTTTGCCTTTGTGAAAGTCAGTGAATGAGAAAAACCCTTGCATGCGTTACCATCTTATAATCAAATGTTCTAAAAACGCAAAACCCAAACATATCAATAGTTGTGGAATTTTTCAAAAATTTTTGCATCAATATCTGTTTTTCCTAATACTCATTTATCAGTTATTCCTGCTGTAACAACAAAAAGTTCATTTTTCAATTGATATGCTCTTTTGAATATCAAAATTTCAATTGAAACTCTCAAACAACTCTCCAATCGCAAATTCTTCCCATTTCAAATTTTCTGGATTTGTCATTAAATTACTCTCTCTCTCTCTCTCTCTCTCTCTCTCTCTCGTTCAGTTTTTGCAAATGCAATGATGATTCTTCTTTTCTTGGTGAGCGTGTGGTCAGAGAGTCCCGTCGCGACGAGATACGCCTCTAGCTCAGCTATCCGCTGAGCCTCTAGCTCAACTATGTATTGCTCCATAAAGTCAAAGTCGATTTCTCCAGCGGTTGTGCGGAGTTTTATGATGAGTTCTGATAGACTTTTAAGTGTTGGATAATATGTGTATCAAGTTCAAAATTGTGATAATGTTTTTATTTATTGCACTAATTATTTCAAAATAATTTTTCATCTGTCGGTGTTAAAACAAAAATATTTTGACTAGAATACCATTTATCGTAGTTGAGCATGAACTGGCCAATCTGACTTACAGAAATTACTCAGGAATCATTAGGATCAAATCATTGATGCTTCACATATCACTGAACTCCAGTATTTTTCTTGTGTTCGTCAGATAAAATCAAATAAACCTTCTTCCCTAGATGTTATAAAACTAATTTTTCAAATATCAAGTCATTTTGAGTTTTACTTCAAAACAAATCTCAATCGATACTCCTATACTCGCCCCCGTTTTCCTTGAATTTCTCTTCAAGTTCGAGCAAACAGGGGCTTAGATTCCCAGGCTGTCATTTTGGTTATTCTGCAAAATTTGTGAAACTTCCCACGAAAGATAATCGGCAACCGTTTTTGAAACTCCTCAAGTGTTGGTGTTGTGTCAATTTTTGTGTTGAGTCAAAATTCCAGTCATTTCCGCTGTTTGTGATGAAATCTTCTACATACACTTCGTCCAGATTCCACACGGCTTTGAGATTTTTAGCATTTTTCAGCTTTGAAAATTTTTGATGATATCTTCGTAGCGTTCACTTGGACTGTCAATTTCTTGGAGATCGAGAAGTTCGCCTGTAACACATCGTTTCTGAAATCAATAAAGTTTGACAATTTTTCAAAAATCGTGCGGTTTGTGTGCTTCGAAGATATAAATACTCGTCTGCACGCCCGCCATCGGCTGGAACAAATCTGTCGGCATCTTGATACTCGCAACGAGCGTATGATATGTTTCAAAATTTTTCTGATTCGTCATCGTCGCCTTTCCGCTTCCTGCACTATCCTGAATAATAATCGCTCCAGGTCATCATTTCTGCATTCGGCTGAGACCAAATTCGATAAACGGCATTCCATTTTCTCGAAATGAAAAAATGGCGGATTGAGACAAAAATTCTATCAGCATTAAAAAGTAGCGTAGAGTTCTTCTGGCGTGTCAAAAAGTATTTCCTTTTGAATATTGCTTGCAGACCATCACCACGCAAAATCATATTTGTCGCAGCAAGCGTGTACATTTCAGCATTCAGCTCTACTCGAGAAGATGTTCTTTTTTTGATTATTTCTATTTCAGTTTGACTTTGTTCAGAATATTTTCCACTTTCTCCCTCGATTTGATGAATCATTTCTTCCATTGCAGAAATGAGAAATCCCATCGAACCAGTCGCAAGATCCATCACTTTATTATGCTTGGTAATATTCAGTATTTGCACCATCATTTTTGGTGATATATGGTGGCGTAAGAACGATTCCAATTTCTTTTCCCATCACTAGTGCATATTTGAGAAATTTCTGAATACATTTCCCATAATATCTATATCATCGCTGATAATTCTCAATATAAATATTTTTATAAATAAAGGTGAAAATTTGTTTGTTGGTTGATGATTTTATCGATAAATCTTTTGGCAACTTCCTTGTCAAGTTCAGTTTGGCTTGTCGCGTTCCACATCTTTTCGGAAATTTCAGAAAAACTGCAAGCATCAATTTTTCGTTTTTCAGTTGGAATATTTTTGAATTTCAAAAATGCAGAAATTTTGTTAATAATTTTTACTCCATCACGTTCTTCTTCAATTTTGCATTCATACCAAATCGTCCATAACCAATCCTTTTCAACAAGATTTCTCAATTTGAATTTTTGATATCCTGCATTGACAAAAGCATTCCAGAAATATACAGAACACGTTGAGGCGCAGTAATGTGTGATTATGCATCAATTTATTCAGTTTTTGGCTGAATTTTGCAAATCTTTTCTGAGAATTTATCAAAAATTTCATGCCTGTCTTGATCTGTCAAAATACATATTTTTCTCGATAAAAATCGATAAAATTTTTGATATTGGCAACAAAATTAAAATTCTTGATATTAGGAATGTATTTATACGATTTTGCGGATGTTCCGAAAACATAATATACCGCGATTTCAACATTTTCTGTATTATCGCCCGCAACGCCCACTGCAACAATTTCCTTTATAATGTCCGCTATGCAATCATCCGTTGAGCATAATAAATCGCCCCATTGATTGCATACATCTACTGATTTTTCCATCAGATTTTTACAGCAGTAAAATCACCAGACAGCAATTTTTGTGTTCAAACTTATCCTCAATAATAACAGGAATGGAATGTCCATGGATGGAAAAATTTTCCATATGCCAGTCAGTGACTCCATTTCCTGTCTTACTTTTCGGTTTTTGATGCTCATTTCAGAGACTCTTTCATATGTATTCTGATGTTGACGATTCGTCAGCAAAATCTTTATGTTTAACCAGTCAAAGCTCAAGTTGCTTTTTGAACCCAATTATTCACATCTGTTTCATTTCATTGTATCATAAAAATTTTTAAGAAATCCCTTAGAGTATATCGATTTTTTCAAAACACAAAAAATATTTTGCTTTTTCGTTTTTCTAGAATATAATGCCGACTTCTAAAAATAGTATGCTTTCCAAAATTTTCAAAAACTTCAAAAACAAAGGGACGGTTGGGCAAAGTTCGCGATTTTTGATTCAAAAAATGATTTCAAATATCGATTTTTCGTGCGATTTGACGATTGTGCAATATGGCAGCGGAAAGGCGGTTTTTAGTAAAAACAAATTTTGCGAAAAATGTCGCCAAATTCCAAATTGTATGTTTTTGAAATGTGATGAAAAATGCAACAAATATACGGAAAAATTCACGATTCACGACTTATATATATCAACGATTCTGCAGAAAAATTTTTGATTATGTAACGGAAAAAAGAGGGTTGACGCGGTCGTTTCGACGCTTCCGTTCGCGAGTCTTCCTCAAGAGTTTACTTGAGCCGATTATTACGAATTCACGCACGATTTTTGAAAGAAAATGGAATGTAATACCAATATTTTTCTCACGAACAAAAAGTGCGATTGAAAAATAATTTTGGTAAACAAAATAAAATAGATTTTTATCAAATTGACACTAAAAACACCCCAGAGGAGTGTTGGTTTTTCTTGAGAATTATCCAAGAAGTGGACGAGAGTAATCAAAGAGTTCTTCTGATTTGAAGAAGCGAGCCAATTCTTTACAGCTGTTTCTTCGGAATCTGAAGAATGGATGATGTTGTTGTCGATATTTTTCGCAAAAAGTCACCACGGATGGTTCCAGGTCCAGCTTCCGCAGGATTTGTCGCACCACAAAGCATACGAACACCCTTGATAACTGCAGTTCCTTCGAGCGCAAGTGCTACGATAGGAGAAGAAGTCATATAAGACTTAATATTTGGGAAAAATGAGCATCCATGAGGAAAATCGTAGTGTTCATTTACGAGTTCTTCTGACATTTGCATCATTTTGAGACCGATTACTTTTGTAACCTTTCTGTTCAAAGCGAGTCAAAATCTGACCAATAAGTGATTTCTGAACAGCGTCTGGCTTGAGAAGAATAAGAGTTTTCTGCATGAATTAAAAAGTGCCTTTATTATACGAAAATTTTCAGAAAATCAAGATTTTTATTTTTCATGACCTTTCATATATTGATCCACGAATCGCATAATCATTTCCTTTTCCTGATTTTCTCGCATTCCTACGAATTTTACCAAAATCGCAGCGTGTTGTCTTTCATAAAATAAAAATCCAATTTGTATTTGTAGCTAGTGTAACTGATAAAATTTCTACATTATTCGTCGTTTTGACAACAAAATTGCTTTTTGAGAAAAATTCGCAATTCGTCCATTCTGAAAAAGTCACACGAATGTATCTGGATTGTGCGGAATTTCAATCTGATCCTGAAAAATACTGGGCGCAATTCACTCTTGGCAACTAACATCCGAGAGAAATTTGTGGCTCTGGAACGATGAAGAGTTCGCCCGCTATTTTCACCATGATCATTTTTCCCCATAATCCCCCACAGAAAGCATTCGAATAAAAATAATTTGTCCCTGAGACGCCGCCAACGCGAGACCGTAAGCCTAATCGGATAGCTCGGCGTCACGAAAAATGCCAAAATCGAGAGAATACTAGTCCTTAAACGCCATCACGAAGGCACCGACCGCAACCGAGAAAAACCCGAGCCCAACCGCTGTATTGATGACACGCAAAAATACAAAGCATCGTACTAATGACACGGACGAAATCGAGAATCTGGATTTTTCTGATAATATTGCAGATAAAAATTCATCATTTTTCTTGGTTGTCGGATTCTCCATACTGATCGAGAATAATATTTTTTCGTCTTAAAATATCGCGCCAAAAGTTCGATGGCAAGACCAAGGCCAATGATAGTAAGCTGAAGCTTGATAACGTACTACAAAAATCGAGCGCGTAACTCAAAAATTTCAGCTTCCATGGCTTATTTCCAATAAGTGTTATTTTCAAAAATAATTGGTGGCGAGTTTTTCCGATTCCATTCAGTATCATATTTTCGCCATGAGATAATTTTTATATCATTTTTACTCGAAAATTTGAGCGCCTGATATGGTTCTTCAAAACGACAATTTTTCGATGAACAAATATTCACCGTTCGTGAGTGGAACAGCACTTGTATGTCCGAGCAAAAGTTCGCTCTCCGTCGGACTGAAAAACATCGTGGAAAACACAGAAATAAGTGATGCTTTGAGGGACTTTCATTGTTTGTAAATTCAATCCCTTTTCTTTCCAAAGTTCCAAAATTTTTGCCGCGTGTTCATCAGGATCAGGCGAATCGGTAGTCGTGATTACAGAATAAAAAGTTTTAAAGTATCAATTTTCCGCATCAGAAAGCGATTTTTCTGCTTGATGAGCAATCGAGTCCAAATCTGTAAAAAGTGCCGAATCGTTGGGATTTTCTGTATTTTTCACGCGAATGAAATCTCCGAAAAATCAAACGCCGATCAATCGACAATTATTTCCTGGAAGATTGCGAAATTTTCATGTTTCAAAATTTTGGCGCTATCATAGCGGATTTCAGAAAGATTTTTCACGCTCTGAAATCCGTTTTTCACGAGCAAATCTGTTCCGACCGCCGCATTGTATTCTGAACTATCATTTCTATCGATTTCTAGAAATTCCGGCATCCAGAAGCGCTTTTTCACGAATTCTGGCTTTCTGAATCGCTCAAATTGGAATACGAAAAATTCTGTAACACTCCGTTTTGCTTGTGGATTTTGTTCGACAATATTTTTCAGAAATTTTGCGGTTTTTCAGTATTGGTGGTTTGTGAATTTTGGCAACTTGCCAGTAAAATCATAGCAAGCGCGAGAGAGAAAATTTTGGCATATTTTTGAAAAAGTTTATCATACTAAACAAATAGTTTAATTACAATTTAATTTTTGCAAAAATTTTTAAGAAAAAGAAAGAAAACCTCTTGAATAAGAAGTTTCTTTGAACATTAATCCCTCTATCGTCTCAATTGATCGTATCTATAACGACCCAAGTGATTGTATCCTATAAACTCGCCCCTGGTTTCTTCTGCCACTTATATGTAAAATAAATCGCCAAAGGTGGTGATCCAATTGCGCATATGAGAGATCCACCAAAGGGCAAATAACCAGAAATAGAAGGACCTGTCAATGAAATAGCAGATTGCGTTCACTGGGTTTATAAAAATTTTTCCCACAATGCGAGCAAAATTCCGCCTCTCAACTTGACTCAAACGACGATTGCAAGCATCAACACGCTCAACAGCGTTCATAACATTATTTCCTTTTCAGATTGATAGTAATGTCAAAATCCAACATTTGCAGAAAATCACAATCGTCAATATAAGTAAAATGATATTTTTGTCAAATTCTATTTTTCAGAATATTTACAAAAGTTTCTGATGGAATCGATACTTTCCCGAATTGTTTCATCTTTCCTTCTGTTTTTCGAGCAACTTTCGTTTTCGCGTGATATCACCTCCATAGAGCTTCGCTGTCACATCTTTCTCAATGCAGAAATATATTTCACGCGCGAGTAATATCGTTCCCAATGGCCGCCTGAATCGCAATCGCAAATTGCGCCTTTGAATCGATTCTTTGAGTTTTTCGCAGATTTTTCCCGCCAATATGGCGCCCACGAGATCGGTGAACGAGGCATGGACGTCAACATTTTCGCCCGCAACCTTGATGTCGGAGCCCCGGACAATATCATCAATTTTGTATGCAAAACTGGCTCATAATGAAGGCTGCGTATCCGAAGAAAGACTCTGAGATCATCATAAAAATCTCCCTAAGTTCCGACATCGGGATTTCATAATGCAAAAATCACGCGATCAGAATCAGATATGTTTGATTTTTAAAAATTCGCGACGCTCCTGTGCCAACTGCATTAGATTTTCCGATATACATTCGGCGTAATCTCATCTCAACAACACGCGCAAACTCGGCCTCAATATGAATATATGTTCAGGTTTTGCAATTCTTCTGATTGGAAATATTAAGATATGTAGATTTTTCCTTCAAACTCAATCGTTTCTGGATGCAATGCGGAAATTCTGCACTTTATCACCAGGAATGAGTAGCTTTGTATGTTACTTGCGGGCTCGTAATAATCACATCCATCGCATGCTCACGCCAAAAGTCGCTCTTGACAATATCCAAAATGCAAAAAGTCCTAAAAATCCTGCACGGAAGCATACCCAAGTGCTGGCGATTGCTTCATGTTCCACGACCAATGAGGAATCATTGAGTTGCAATTTTTCAATCGCGTCTTTTGCATTTTTGGATATTCTATCAGTTTCTACTGGATAAATTCCTGCAAAAATATATGGCGTAATGGATTTAAACTCTGAATCGCGTGTTTGATTTTCTGGATTGCCCTGCAAAAATCGTGTCACCCACGCGGGCATCCTGAGCGGGATTTGAGGCCAGTCACGATGTAGTAATTTCACCTTCATACAAAACGCCTGTTGGGAAATATTTTATGCTTAAAGCACCCAACTTCGAGTGCTTCAATTTTGGCGCCTGTATTGATAAATTCAAGTTTACGCCTTTTTGATCTCACCCTCCCAGAAAAGAGCTTTACATAGACTACAACCCCTATACATATCGTACTGAGAGTCAAAATCAATGCCTTCACACTTCTGCGTCATTTTCAGCTGTTTCCATGTGGAAGAATGTCGAAATTTTGGAAGTTTTTGCGACTCAGGAATTCGCTCTACGATGGCATCAGAACATGTTTCAACATTGAGACCTGTTTTGGCATGAAACCGCGAGAATATCTTTGCTTTTTGCAGCCCAAGAGTGAAATAATTTCTTCAGAAACTTTGATCCACATCAGCACTCGGCTAAGTCAATTTTATTCAAAACGGAATAATTTCGAGGTTCATTTTCAATCGCCAAATATACACATTGGAAAGCGTCTGCTGCCTCAATTTCACCCTGTGTCGCATCCACGACGAGCACGGCGCCTCTACGGACGCAAGCGAACGCGAAACCTCGTACTGAAAATCCACATGTCCTGGAGTGTCAATCAGATTGAGTTCCGTCCCTCCCAATCCATGCGAACCAGTGTCACTTTGATCGTAACTCCCGCTTCGCGTTCCAAGATCCATAGAATCAAGCTTCTGCTCTTCCATTTCGCGTTTTTCCACTGTTCCAGAAATTTCCACATGATGATCCGCCATAGGTTGATTTTTCCATGATCGATATGCGACAATATACAAAAATTTCGAATAGATTTTTGGTTTCATTTGATGAGAATTTTTAAAAAATTTTCCCGATTATATGGGAAAAATGTTTCAAGCCAATTTTACTATGACGAAAAATAGAATCAAAATAATAATAAAATGTTAAAAATTTTTGATTTTTAAAAACTTTCTTATAATTTAAATATATTTTAGAATTGCTTCTTCATGATGTTCATAAAAATATTACAGAGCTTTTTAAAATTACTTTTGTTAGGTTTTTGAGTGTTTTATTGTTTTCTGTACTTTTCATGGTTCTCTCATTTGCTATGATCTTATAAAAGACTGGCACTCGCACGCATATTTGCAAAGTGAATACCGATTGTTTTTCAAAACCAATGTCACGCCAAATATGTGCACCAATGAAAGCTGAATAAACTATTATTCCAATGTCAAAGGTTATGAAAAATAATAAAAATTTTCATTCATGCCAGTGTTCAAATTATCTTGTGACTAATATTTGCCAAAAAAATAAAAATTTTGAAATCAAGACAAAAATATGAAAACATCTAATTTTGCGAATTTTAATGCGAAAAATTACAATAATAAAACGAATATCGATTTTTGATTTATTTTTAAAAGGAAAAATATTATTACAAATATTTGCAATAATGAATTTTTGGAAAAATATAACAAAAACTCCCTACGAAGGAGTAGAATGCGATATTAGAATACACTGACCAAATCACCGTTGCCACGAGTATGAGCCCAATGAACGCGAGCGAATACATAATATCAAAAATGATACCACGGCGCAACAATCATTTTTGAGTCCAATGAATGAGAGAATAATCGTGAGACCGTAATGCAATTTGGAGAACAAATTGAGTGAATGGCTATGAGTAAAAATACAACGAACGAAGCCCGAGAACCGCATATTGGAAGTATAGAGAATGAATGGATCGTGCGGCGCGATAGAAAAATCGCAGGAATCGAGTCGATTGCAAAACCATCCATCAATTCGATGATAATCAACACTACAAAATAGTGATGTCGCCATTCTGATTCCATTCTGAATCGTGAAAAATTTTGTCGTCATCAAAATCTTTGGAAACTTTGAAAAATTTTGTTCATGCAAGCGATACCCGAGCTGTGGGAAATATCAGGCTTTTCCTCTTTTTCCTCACCCCTAGGACTTAATACCCGAGATACAAAAGGAAAATTCCAAATCAAACATAATCGGGTTGAGTGGTCCGTGCTGAGCTGGAAGTGAAAAACGTGTTGTGGAATTTTGCGATTAGATCTGATAATCCAACGCCCGCATAAAAATCGCGCGGAAAATAATCTGCTCCAAGCACACCATAGAACAAAACTTCGTGTTGATATTTGGAATTTTTAAAAACAAAAACTAAAATAAATATACAAACAAATTGTCGACAGAAAGCGCTTTTTCTACCCAATATGCCGCCTAGAAATTTCGCAAAAATCTTGCGGCCCATGAGTGCCCAAATAAGCCCAGAAAAACGTCATTGCAAAGTGAAATCAAATAATCGAGGTAATGAGCGGCACCGCGATTGGAAATTTTCATGTGCTTTTATGAAAACGCCCAAATCCATCGCAAGCACAATGAGAATCAGCACTACAAAGCCAATTACAAAGCCAAATCGGATATCAAAAATAATTCCATAAGAGAAAATCAAAAATTTTTAAAGTCATTGTATTATACGGATTTTGGCGAGTTGCAAGAAAAATAAAAATCAGAATTATTCTGATTTTTGAGAATTTTTATCTTCTTGAGCAATATCGTCCGCAATCATAGCATTCACAGGTTTATTAAAAATTAATAAAATTGCGATCACGATATATCCAATTCCTGAAAAATAATGAGATTCATTGCTCAGCCCACCAGTGCCATCAGATTATTGGCACACAAGAGTCCGATAATTGAGGGAATACTGGCAAGCCCATATAGGAGCGACAATACGCGCTCAAAAGCTTTTTCTTGTGGGATTTTTCTTGCATGAGCGCCATTGATGCCGATTGCGTGATGAGACATCATCACCCCAATAATTACCTAATAATCGCAAATGGCCAGAAAAATTCTCTGGAAGTAATCCTGAAATAATAAAAATGAACCAAAGCATACGACCACATTTCGATTTTGGCTTTGTGCGTTTTTAAAATTTCTGATATATAAAATCATGCTTCCCGCAATCATCCCGATGGCAAAGGCAATATTGGAAACAGTAATTTCAAATTCGCCACCATGAAAATGTGTCTTAATCACGAACGAAAGCAAAATAATAACTGGCATGACAAAAAGATGACAACACGCCATAGACAAAAAGCCAAAAATTTCCATCGATTTTCACGAAGCGCACGCCATCAATCTACCATTTCAATCAGAACTTGCTTCACTATTTTGCGATTTTTGTGTTTTTCTTCTTTGGAATTTTACAAAAACAAAAAGAAATCGCGATCGCCGCACCGAGAACATCCAAAAATAAAATTTGACTGATTGGCAATAAAACGAGGCAGTGCACCACCAAGGGCCGGGCCCAGCAATACTCGAAACTCCTTGAATCATCTGATTTACACTCGCAATGCGCATGAGTTCGCTCTGGGCGCCAAAAAGTGGCATAGAAGCCTGCATTGATGGTCCATGAAATGCACTTGCCATTGAACGAAGTGCCATCAAAATATAAATAGCCATCAATTGATCTCCTCCTTGCATCAGAAAAATCGCCATGATAATTGTGAAAGCTGACACTAGACCATCGGAAATCATCATTGTCCATTTTTATTCCAACGATCGACATACACGCCCGCAAAAGGCGAGAGAGATGGCGCTCGGCAAAAGCCATGCAAGCGCTGAGGTCAAAAGTACTTCTGCTGATTGATATTCGAGCGTCAGCCAAAGTCGTGAGCGCAAAAGAGACTGCTCAGCTACTAATAATAGAAAAGGCTTGCCCCGTCCAGATGAGATAAAAATTTTTTTCTTCCAATCCTGAGAGATTTTCGGTTGATTGATTCATAATTTTTATTAAAAATTTATTTTGTGGATATTTTGGAGAAAAATTCCCAGAACGGGAATTTTTAGAGATCAAGATTTATTACATTTTTGGCACGAGACTGAATAAAAATGCTATCGTGGAGACTCACTTCTTCACCCATCAGCATTTTGAAAATTTCATCAGCGCGCTCAGCATCTTCGATTTTTACTTGGAACATTTTTCGAGGTTTCTGGATCAAGTGTCGTCTCCCAGAGCTGTTCAGCATTCATTTCTCCAAGCCCTTTATAACGCTGAATTCCGTCTGTCACAATTCCATGTTCCGCAATCAAAGCATCTTTCTGAGCGTCATTGTAGGCGTACCAAGTACTTTTTCCAGCGAGAGAGCTTATAGAGTGGAGGAGTTCTGCAATATAAATATGCCCGCGTTCTACCAATTCTTTGAAATATCGGAAGAAAAGTGAGCAAAAGTGTGCGAAATATGCCCCATCCACATCAGCATCAGTCATAATTACGATACGATTGTGGCGTAATTTTGAATAGTCAAAACTTTCTCCCACCCCCGTTCCAAAGCGCCATAATCAATCCTTTGATTTCAGCATTAGTAAATGCCTGTGTCGAGGCGAGCCTGTTCGGTATTGAGAATTTTTACCACGAAGTGATCGCCTGAAATTTTCGGTCACGACCGGTCTTGGCCGCACTACCGGCAGAGTCCTCCACAAGATATAATTCTGTTTTTGTATTATCGCGGCTTAGACAATCTGCGAGCTTTCAGGAAGTCCCGCACCTTCGAGAACGCCTTTTCGGATGATGGTATCCTGAGCATTGCGAGCTGCCGCACTGAGCACGAGCCGCTAAAAGACATTTTTCAATCATTGCTTTGGCAGTGCGAGGATTTTCTTGTAAAAATCATAAAAAGCCCTCACCCATCACACGATCCGTAATTCCCTTTGCTTCAGGCGTTCCAAGCTTTCCTTTGGTTTGCCCTTCAAACTGCGGTTCTGGAACTTTGACAGAAATAATCGCCGTAAGCCCTTCGATCATATCTCTCGAAGTGAGATTCTGATCTTTTTCTTTGAGAATTTCTTGTTCGCGGGCGTATTTGTTCATCGTGCGTAAGTGCCGATTCGGAAGCCAACCACATGCGTTCCGCCCTCTGGCGTGATGACAGTAGTTTACGAGAGAAATCAATCTGTGTAGTCATCTGTATTGAAGTGCGATTTCCACGGCTACATTGTCAATTTGCTTGTCAACGTAAAAACTTCATCCGTGATAACCTCAGAAGTACGATTGAGATGGTGAACATATGATTCAATACCCCCTCGAGAGAAAAATCGATATTTGGTATCTTCAATTCATTTCACCAGAGTGATGGTGATCCCTAGTCAAATAAGCCTGTTGACGAAGACGAACTTTTGATGGTGTCGTAATTGAAGGTAACAGTAGTAAACATTGTCGCATCTGGCCAGAACCGAAACAATTGTTCCATGTTTATCAGTTGTCTCGCCTGTTGGAGCTACTTGTCCATCAGGCACGCCTGTTTGAGTATGATTGTGTGAGAAATTTTTGCATATCCTTATGCACCCAAATCTGCATTTTGGTTGAAAGTGCATTCACCACAGAGGCGCCCACACCATCAGCCACACCAGAAACCTTATATCCTGATTCATCTCCACCGAATTTTCCACCCGCATGAAGCACGGTCATTACTGTTTTGTGCTGATTTTCCAGTTTTTGGATGAATATCGACAGGAATTCCGCGCCCATCATCTTCCACAGAAACGGAACCATCCGCGTGCATCGTCAGCAATAATATGGCTCGCGTGCCCAGCCATTGCTTCATCAATCGAGTTGTCGACACTTCCCAAACAAGATGATGCAAACCGCGTTCATCCGTCGAACCAATATACATTCCAGGTCGTTTTTCGCACGGGCTCAAGCCCTTCCAAAACCTGAATATTACTTTGAATTATACGTCATATTTTTATTTCCGCACAATAATATGAAAATTTCTCGAAAAGTAAAGCGATTTTTCGGATTTCGCTGTACCACAATTTTTGAAATTTTAAAAATTTAGAAAATAAAAATCCTCCATGGAAGATTTTAAATTTTTGACATATAAATGAGCGCGTCAGAATTGGAAATTTCAACATCATTCTGGGAAAAAGCGAGCAGAAAAATTTTTGAGTGAGATCTGGATCAATCTGGGGTTGGGCGGAATATCGAGCACAGTCGAGAATTCGTTTTTGGGGATAAATCGCAAGAAAACGGGCGAACCACCAGCCTCCACCATTTGAAAAGTTACAAAATCATCCCACAAATAATTATTTTCACCGACTTTGAGGTCCTTTTCGGAAATTTCACTTTCTGTAATGGGCGATGAATTATACTCAATCAACAGAAAAGTTCCCGCAAAAAAGAATTACCACCACTGAGAGGACATAAAGTTGCGTGACGATACCAAAAGAAACAACGAACCAATCGCAATCATCGCGATAATATACCACATCGGTCCGCGATGTTTGAAAGTACCCAGGAAAACATATTATATAGCAATATTAAGAAGGTCAATAATTCGCGCTACCACGAACCACGCAGAAATAGAAATCACAAAACCAACACGAAGCAATCATTCCTTTTGGATTTTTCTACACCCGTACTATCACCAGTAATCCCTGAATTAAGTTGCATTTGTACCGCATAAAAATCAACATAAAAATCGAAATTGTGCTCGCGACAGCGATGATAATCTTCTGTTACCGTCGCAATTACGACAGGAATCGAAAGTCAATATTGACATTTCCGGCGCGCAAATCGCCATCATTGATTCCAAGGAATAGATTCTTGAGTAGTATTGATCGTGGCTGCGGTTTTCAGGTTGCGCAAAGGCTGTTTTGGAGGTGAGAAATTGACAAAAATGCCAACGCGCTATAAAAAATATTGTTTCATAAGAAAGAATTTGAATTTTTCAGTATTATAATTGATTTTCTCAAAAATACAAACTTTTTGCGGTTTTTCTTTTCTTTTGTTTCCAAAAATATCAGAAAAATTTTCATTTGAAAAAATCGTTTTCTTATTATACAAGGGATTTTGAAAAATTCTAGCAGAAAATCAATTTTGGCAGAATTGACTTCAAATTTTTATTTTCTAAAAATTCTCATGAAAACTCCACTTTCTTGGATTTCTGTGTATACTCCACTAGAATCTATTTTAAAGGAAAAAGCATTACAGAACCGCGCATTTGTATTCGATTCACTACGGCAGAAATTGATGATATTTTGACGCACGATTTGGATAAAATCGTGATTGGTAAGGTGCTTTCGTGCGAAAACATCCTGATTCGAAAAACTTTCGATTGTGAGAGTATTTTGGGTGAAAACTCGGAGAAGAGACGAGTGACAGGCGCAGAAAATATTGTCAATGCCAAATATATTCCTGTTGCGACGGTTGGCGCGGTTTTGGGCGAAGATTTTGTGATTGGTGAGCGAAAAATGGCGGGAATGATTTCTCGTGGGATGATTTGTGGTGACAACGAGAATTGGGCTGTGTGAGCGAGGTTGCTACGGAATTATGATTCTGGAAGAAATCTGGGATGAAAAATTTTTGGAAACAATGGTTGGAGTCAGTTTTGATCTTTCGACCGATTTTCCTGAATTGGCGGCGAAATTGTACAAATTCCGCTTCGTGATACGACTTTTGAAATTGATAATAAATTGTACCAATCGTCCAGATTTGTTTTCTGTGACCGGAAATGCGCGCGAATGGGCGACAATTTTTGATGAAAAACTTTACTAATCCACTTCCACTCGAAGCGACGCCAACACAACTTCAAAACAAAAATGCTTGATGTCGCAACAGAATCGGACAAATGTCTTGCTTATACGCTTCTTGAAACCGGATAATCTCACGGCAGAAAAATCTCCACTCGCGATTCGGATGATGATGGAACGCGCGACTTAATCCAAAACTTGACCTCGTGGATATCACGAATATGATTTTTGACCGAATATGGTCAGCCGATGCATGCATTTGATGCTGATAAAATCGTTGGAAAAATTTCTGTTCGTATGGCGAAAAATGGCGAAAAATCGAAGCACTCCAATGATGAAACATACGAATTAACTGACAAAGATTTGGTAATTGCTGACGAAAGTGGTCCCATTGCAATCGCTGGGTGAGTGGGTCAGGGAAAAATTCTGCAGTTTCTGCGACAACTACTCGCGTTTTCTGAGGAATCTGCGACTTTGACGCAACGAGGTGTTCGACTCGCAGTCAGCGTCACCCTATTCGTACACAGACGCCTCAACTCGTTACGAAAACAAATCGTGATCCAACCTCGCACTAAACGTTTCCTCATCGATACTTGAATATCTTGAATTTCTTGGTAAAGAGTCTCGAAATCAAGGACAATTTCTCTGGAATCAATACCGATTCTGTGTGCGAGAAATTGATATTCTCGTGCCTTTGCGCTTTAGTAGAACATCTGGCATCAAAATTTCCTCAAGATTTTTCCATATTTTACAAAAGCTCGGTTTTTAGTGATTTCGGATATCACAGAAGAAAATTTTTCTGTTCATGTTCCATCTTGTGCGCAAGGATATCAATATTCCTGAAGATATTGTGGAAGAAATTTTGCGCATTTATGGATATGAAAATATTCCAGCCATATGGCGCTTTCTGGCGATTTTTCCATTCAGGCCAAAAAATTTTGAAATTTCGCTAACCTAATCGCATTTTGAATCTCAGCACGGTTGGAATGAAGTTTATAATTATTCGTTCCTAAATTTGGGGCTTGAAAAAGATTTTATCAGAAAATTACGATCGGCTCAGTACGATTCAGAACACATATACTGAAGTTTGCATATGCGCACGAGCCTCGCACCGCGACTTTTTCATCAATATTGCAGAAAACCTTCGATCAAGACAATCTCAAATGAAAAATTGGGAAAATTTATGTAAAAATCTCGAACGCGATAGCAAAAGTGAAAAACTGCTGACGATCAAGAAAAATTTACCTTCTCGAACAGACAAAACTTGCGGGCTCAACAACTTCCGAAACAGATCGCGTCGCTTTGAAATTTGCTTGATGCGCTCTTTGTAGAACTTTTGGATTTATTCCAGCGGTTTCACAAGGCACTTCTCTCGCTCCGTTTTTGCACTCCAGGCGTTTTGCGGTGAATATTCTCCCGATGGAATTTTGCTCGCAAAAATTTGGAAAAATTCATCCTGAGGTTGTGGAAAATACGAAATTCCTGACTAACGATTTATTTTGAAATTGATTTTGAAGCCATATTTTCAACTTGATACTGAAAAAGCTATCTCAAACCAATTTCTGTGTACCAACTGATTACCGCGAACTCAATTTCGCTTCCAAAACATACAGAAATTGGCTCTGTAGCCCCAAAATCGAGGCTCGTACATCCATGGATTTCTGCATGGTAGTGGACGATATTTTTGAAGACGCGGAAAAATTGGTGAAAATATGCGCAGCGATAATTTTTCTTTTCGTGATTTGCAAAGCCCAGATTCAACGATTTCTGATGATAGAAGAGCCAAAAATATTCAAGAATCAATCATCCAGACAATTGCTGACTGCGGGTTATAAACTTCGCGGAATGTGAAAATTTTCAAAATAAAAATCCTACGATTTGTAGGGTTTTATTTGAGATAAGATTCATTTCTGTAATTTTCTGGAATATCAAATTTGAGACGCTGCTCTAATCGTTTCAAAAATATAATAGTCGTCATTTTCCGTTTCGAGTGTGAAAATATCTTTCTCGACCACCCATCGGTTCAATTTTAAAGTCCAACACATTAATATTGAAATTGTAAAAATGTTCAGTAAGGCATCAAGCATACCACGCTTGTCCTTGAAAACCACTTCCATCACAATCGTAATTTTATCTTTTTCCAGTGGCTGATTGCATTGCGCTGGGATTCGACGATCAAATCGATCAACATTCGGACAATCAAGCTATGAATCATCACTGTTCCTCGTCCAATCGCACCAATATATTTTTGGTTTCAGGCGTTTGGATGACAACATTGAAAGATTTTTGTGAGAATATTTTCTCTTTTCAATCAGGATTTCCAGTAGAATTTCGCTGAAAAATTTTTCGGGTTTTTCAGTTTTTCCTCTCAGGCGTTTTCAGAAATTTTTCCTCAACACTTCGAGTATCTGATCGCTGATGACTTTTAGAACGCTCATGCTTACGAGAGGGCTCAATTCACAAGAATATCTTCTTTTGTGGGTGTCAAAGCACTGCAGATCCACATTTTTGAGAATAGAAAGCTACTTTATCAGACCTTTTCCATAATCCAAATATGCATGTGAAGAATGTCATGCTAGTGATGAAAAACTTCGCGTTCCTCACGATTGATATATTGACGAATATACTCGCGCGCCTTGCTCGTCGCCACGAACGAAAGCCAAAATCGGTTTTGGTTTTATTATTTTTGTCGCGAACAATACTGATACTTTCCATTATGAAGCTGATAATCCAACGGAACCACTTTTTCCGTTCACTTTTTGCGACAGCAATCGTATTTCCGATATCCGAATGAATGTGATACGCAAAATCCACCGGCGTCGCACCACGCGGAAGCGTGATAATATCGCCCTGAGCGTGAATACAAAAATCTGATCCGCAAACACATTCACCGACATATCACTCATGAATTCGCCGCCGTCCTTGCCATCATCGAGAATATCTTTTAATCGTTTCGACCCAATAACTATCCTCTGGACATCCTGATTTTCCTGTTTCTGAACAGGTAAAATGCGCGCCACACCATGTTCTGCGTGTTCGTGCATTGCCTCGGTTCGAATCTCAACTCTGTCGGCTGCGAACGAAGCTCTGGAAAAAGTCCCACCCACCGTCGTATGGAGCGACTGACTAACCATTTTTCTTTTGGAAGCGCAATATAGTCCTTAAAGCGCTTTCGGCATCGGGATAAATGCATTATGCAAAATCCCCAAAATTTCGTAAACAATGACGAATATTGTCCGTGATAATTCGGACCGCAAAAGGTCGTACAAATCATAGAACATCATTGTATTCAATAGATTTTCGAGAAATATCGAATACGGCGATTTGACGCGATAACTGATATTTTTACGCCGACATTATTTCCCAAAATATTTTTGAATCATTTCCTGTGTTTTGGAAAGGAAAAATCCTGCTCTTTTTTCAAGTTTGCAAGTTCACTCGTGATATATTCGTATTCTTTGGATGCAAAATTTTAAACACTTCGGTTTTCAAGTTCTCTTTTACGTCGGAAAATACCGAGACGATCGGCAATCGGCGCATAAATGTTGAGCGTTTCGAGTGCGATTCGTTCGCGTTTTTCAGGGCTTCGGATGAAAATGCAGCGTTCGCATATTGTGCAAGCGATCCGCCAATTTTACGATAATCACGCGCAAATCATTGGTCATCGCAAGCAACATTTTTCGAAGGCTCTCAATACTGCGTTCCCGCCCTTGGTATCGAATCGTGGAAAGTTTGGAAACGCTCTGACAAATCTTGGCGACATCATCCAAATTTTTCCCACGACATCATCTTCCGTTCGTTCCGTATCTTCAATGACATCGTGCAAAATACACGCCTGAGATCGATATCAAATCCGGCTTCAAAAAGTCATCAAAATTTTTGGATGCTCAAGATGTGTGATATACAGCTCGCCACTTTTCGAATCTGTGTTCCATGAGCCTCGCGCGCAAAATATATGTCTCCAAATAATCACTACTTCGGGAGTTTGCGCTTTTGATATAACTTGCGCGATTTTGATGAGTTCGTGCGCAAGAATATCCGCCTGCGTGTAATCCAATTTTTCTGTTTCCATAATGCAAAATTATAGTACGATTTTATCGAAAAATGCTCAAAATCAAATGTCTTTTTATTCAGAAAATTTTGATGATGATCAGAAATATATTCTAAAATTTTATAATTTTGCAAATTCACTACTATTTCATATAATAAAAATAAATTTTAGTTTCTCATCCTGCAAAATCGAATATGTTTTGCAGGGAAATGTTATTTTATGAAAAATATTTAATTTTATTATTGTTCGCTATTTTTTCTTGTGCTATATCAGTTCCAGAGAAAAACAGACATATCTGCCTTCAACCGACAGTAATACTAATAAAGCGCCATTTTCCTCATATGTTTCTTCAGAAAAATTTATTGGTCATTTTTAATGATACTGACAAGCAGTGTTATTATCTTGGGTTTTTATGAACTAATTTTTCTTATTTCTAATAGTGATCCAGTATTCGGATAATCTTCTGTGGTCGCCTTTTTGGTTGATATGATAATTTTATAGAACATTTTCAAAAACAATATATTCATTCTTTCCAAGAAACGCCTGCTTTTCATAATTATTATGATATTTTTGATTTGTACGAAAAACTTTCACACAATATAATCTTTCGCTTCAGAGCTAAGCACTGTTCCTGTTTTTCAAAGTACAAATGTTGAAGAAATGTATAAAAATCTAATTTCAATTTTTAGAAAAAGTAAAAATTCAGAAAATATTATGAAAATCCTGTTTTTCACCATCCATTCATTCCGAAGTTGACATAAAAAATATGACTTTTTTTATACTGAAAGCAAAAACAATCATAATAAATTATATATTTCACCGCCTCCCGGCGGTTTTTATTTTTCTAAAAATTTCACAAATAAAAATCCTCATTTTCAGAAGATTTTTAGAAAAATTATAATGGCTCCCCTCGAACTGGATTCGAACCAGTGACCTACCGGTTAACAGCTGGTTGCTCTACCGCTGAGCTATCGAGAATAAATAGTGCGGTATCTCTTGTAGAAGACGCCGACATATATGAAAAAATTTTTGGAAAGTCAAAATGAAATTTACTTGATTTTTGCGAAAAAGAATTATAATGAAAGAAATAATTTTTATTATGTTTCTCGATTTTTGCTTTCGCTCGGATTTTCCAAAAAACCACCAGAATTACCGTCGCATCAGCACGACGCGGTAGAAAAATTTCTATGCCAACAATATATTTGGGAGGTGATATTGTGCTATCGCGTTCGGTCGGCGCGATGACCAAAAATACGGAATAAAGCACTACTATTGACGGATACAATCCGTTTCATGACGCGGAGAAAAATTCGATTATTTTTCTCAATTTGGAATCGCCATTTGCTGAGAATGATCGCGATACGCACGAGCGAACTTTTCCTTTTTGCGTCCAATCCGCGAAATGTAGAGGTGCTTTCATGGCTGACTGATGGGAAAATCGGGATTATTTCTCTTGCGAATAATCATATTGCCAATGCTGGAATCGAGGGGTTTTCAAACGACCATCGAGACGCTTGATAAAGCGAAAATTTTTGCACAGGCCTTTCCAAATGAGAACGCAGAAAGTTTATTTTTGTGCGCGTGCAGACAGAGAAATATTGTTTTTGGCGCGTATACGTATGATGGGCAAAAATATTTTGACAAAAGCAAAATGAAACTTGGTACATTAATTGCTTGATGATGCGAAAATGATATTTTCGCGATGAATGATATGCATTGTGATGAGAAAATTTTTCTGCTACATTGGGGTCGCGAGTACAAAGTTGAGCCGACTGATTCTCAGGTTCAATTGGCACATTTTCTCATAGACAACGGTGCGACGATGATTGTGGGCGTGAGCATTCGCATATTTTCGGGAAAACGGAACAATATCACGGCCGTCCGATTTTTCTACTCACTTGGGAATTTTATTTTTGATCAAGAGTGGGGCGGATGGCTGTGAACCAGGAATGGATTGTATTTTTGATGAAAAATTGCAGAAAGAAAAACCGTTCCGACATATCGTGGAACGGCAGCCAAAATCTCCTTTCCGTACGATCATATTTGGGGAAAAATCTGGCATTGGGATATCAAGATTGGGAAAATGATTTGAGAAAAATAAAGAACTTCCATGAGGAGGTTTTTATTTTATTTCTATTTCATATACAAAATTTTACTCCATTCCTCACATGTTCAAAGAAAATATTTCATCCTCAAGAACAAAACAATCGTGAATATTACTATATGAATCCATTTTATTTAATTCCACAGAAAGAATATCTAACAATATATATAAATTTTACATTGTCGTTAAATAAAATAAATATAATGCTGTTCAGGCTGCAATAGTACGGAAGCTTGTTGAAGAACAATTCTATTCATTAACAAAAATCAGAGCATACGATGTAATTCACTGATGCGTAATATATTCATGGTCTTCTACAGTAAAAATCTTTCCCCAATTCTCGCTTTTTGATTCAATAAAAACTCAATATAATTTCGTTTCTTCCCTCGTCCATAATTTCTTTTTGTTGTCGCATCATCTCAGCACTATAGCTCTCGCCTCGTGAGTGAAAAGCTCTCTTTTTGAGTTTTGTAGGTCAGATATACCAACACGACAGCAATTGTTCAGGTTACGCTCGCAAAATATTGAAAGCATCACCCACTTTGTCAATTTCGATATTTTGTGACAAAAACCACAAATACAAAACACCAAATCAAAAGCTCTCATATCACAATCAGAATACATTCAAAAACACTGAAATTGTTTCATTATTTTTGGAGAATTTTTATCGGTCATATTTTTATTTTTAAGCACAACAATTATAAGTATTTTTCCAAAATCGAAGATAATTTAAAAATCCAAAAGGGATTTTTAACCACTACAACTCACGCAAGCTTCTTTTTGCTCACATCACTGGAAAGCGAACGAACATAGTACACCGTCTTGATTCCCGCTCCAGGACTTCATGTAGTATCCGTAGAGTTGCGCTGGCGAAACCTTGGACGGGTCCATCCATTCGAAAACTAATCGACTGATCCACCCATTTATAAATGACAGAAATCATATCGATCACATCATTCATATCCATATTTACATATTCTTTATAATACCAGAAATTCTCAGCATTGAGTTTCGGCGCGATACGAACCGTCGGAGACGCAAGGTTGGTTTTCGACGAAATATTTTTTGTAAATTGGTAAAAGTGCTGCCGTTGTACCGACAATTCCCGCCGTTGAAGTATTGGGCGCTGGCGCGGTATGATACGAGAATCGTACACCATTTTTGCAATCGCATCAAACACGATATTCCAGTCAAGGCCAGCCACCTTTGGATTCCGCGATGAAATCTTCGCGTTTTCGTCCAAGCAAAATACCTTTGTCGTATTCTGAGCCTTTGTAGAGCGGATAAGTTCCGCGTTCAGCCGCAAGTTCTGCTGATGCCTTGTATGTGTGGAAAGTATATTTTCAAAAAGTTTGTCAGTGATTTCGCGTGCCTCTGGGCTATCGTACGCGATTTTTCGAGTTGCCAAAAATTCTGAAAGTCCCAAATATCCGATACCAATCGAACGATAGCGCTCAGCGGTTCTTTCTGCTTCTTTAACAGGAAACCGATTGAGTGTAATGAGATTATCAAGTAGTCGCGTCAATACTGGGAAAATTCCGTCAATATCCCTCATCAGTATTTACTTTTGCGACATTGATAGACGAAAGTACACAAGTCACCAAATCACCTGCCTCATACGAGCACTGACTTTATCACCATTTTCAATATATTCTTCGACAAATTGCGTTGTGCTCGTATTTTGACAAATTCTGTACAAAGTTGCGTTGAATACACATTTCCCGCGTGCTTGTTCGGATTGAGGCGATTCACTGTATCACGGAAAAATACATACGGCATCCCCGTTTCACCGTTGTTTTGAGGAATTGTTTGAACAAATCTTTCGCTTCGATGACTTTTTGAGCGTCAACCGGTCGTCATTTTCAAGCTCTGTGTAGAATTTTTCAAATTCTGTGTCAAAAGTATCTTCAGGCGTTTCCCATACAAACACAAACACTTCATGCGGATCAAAAAGCGTCCAATTTTCATTATTTTTCTACGCGTTTCATAAACAAATCTGGAATCGAAATCGCTGGAAAAATATCGAAACTTTTGGAGCGAATATCACCCGTTTCAGTTTGTAGTTCAAGAAAAATCATAAATATCGCGATGAAAAACGTCAAGCGTCACCGAAACCGCACCAAGACGCTGTCCGAGCTGATTCACAGCAATGGCCGTATCGTTGATAACCTTGATCCACGGCGCTACACCACCAGCCGCACCCTTTAATCTCCACGAATCATCGATGCTTGCGAGCGAATATGTCCGAGGTACACGCCCACACCGCCGCCAAATTTGGAAATCTGCGCAATATTTTCAATCGCATGATAAATTCCACGCAAATCATCAGAAACGTTGATCTTAAAACACAACTTGCGAGCTGATGCCAGTTCGTTCGAGGATTGTTGAGTGCAGGTGTCGCGAGAGAAATTTTGTGAGCTCGTGTAATCATACACTTTGAAAGCAAAGTCGAGGCGATTTTCTCTGGAATCGCATAAAAAGTGCCACTGACATATAGAGTTCCTGTAGTTCGCGAACGACTTTATTTTGGATTGAGCAAATATCGCTCGAGAGCGACAAAACCGTTGTGTATCCGTATGCTAAATCCTGATTTTTCCCATTTTGGCGATATATTGCCAGCTTGGCGGATTTCGTCTTCGGTATAATATTCCAAGAAATTTTTGTAATACAAGCCTTCTTCGAGGTATGTTTTGATCCAAATAACTCTGGCCGGTATGATTTCATCGAAAGAAATTCCACGATTTTTCCTGCTTGTTTGTAGAGATCAAAAAGCGCAAATCGCTCAGCAACCTGCTCCCAGTGAGTATTTTTCACTCACGAGGTCGATACAAGTCTTGATGAGAAGCTTCATAATATCCTTGGTTTTGATATCCTCAACGACATTTTTCTTGAATGCTTCCGCCAATTCTTCGAACGCACAAAAATTTTCAATCCTTGCACCGCAAAAATTAAAAATTTTTCTCAATTTTTGCGATATCAAAAAGCTCTTTTTCGTCCGTCAGTTTTTGTCACTTTGAGTTTATTTTTCAAATTCTGCCACGAGTTTGCGAGCGACACTTTCGCGTTCAGACTGACGTTCTTTGCGATACAAAATATAGTGTTTCGCCATATCAAATTTGTTGTGCTTTACGAGGTGTTTTTCGACGATATCCTGCACTTCTTCGACACCGACGAGGCAATTTTTTCGGTAACCCGCTCGTCAATCTCGTCCACAATCGCATCCACCATCGTCGATACAAAATCCGTATCGGACTCACACACGCTCGCGGCGGCTTGTAAAATAGCGTTTTCAATGCGCTTGCGGTCAAAAATTTCAAACTCGCCATTGCGCTTCTTAATCTGATACGGAGGCATACTCAAAAATTTAAAAATAAATTTGAAAAAGGAAATTTTCCTATAATGAAGCAAAAATCCACTTATTGCAAAAATTTGAAAAATCAAATATATTGTGCTAACAACTTTACTCAAAACACTAAATATTGTCAAAAGTCAAAATGTCAGGAAATCTCTTTTTGAAGCAGAGATTTTGGTGGCTTGATTTTGAAGCAAAAATGTGTAAAAATATTTTTATTTTTATGTTCGAAAATCGCGATATGCAGAAATGAAAAACGAAAATTTTCAAGACAGGAATGGTTTTGGAACGTTTGATTTGTTTCACGCAGGGCACGAATTTTATATTTGCGAAGCCAAAAACACTGCGGAAAATCTCGTGGTTGTCGTGGCGCGCGACGCTCGAGGTTTTTGTCAGGAAAATGATTTTTGCCGAATGAAAATGAGGATTTGCGACGAGAAAAATCGCGAGAATTTTTGGAACAAAAATTTGGAGAAAATCCAGGAAATCACGCCAATATCGGTGACGATATTTTTGCGCCCATTGAGCAATTTTCGCCGGAAATTTTATTTTTTGGGTATGATCAAAAAGTTCCAGAAAAATCTTGTCAGAAAAATTTCCAAATATTCAAAACAATGCGAATAGGAAGCCATTTTCCAGAAAAGATTTAAAAGCTCGATTTTGCGGAAAATCTCGATCCAGAAAAATAATTTTTGATGCAATTGAAAAAGTGAAAAATTCGAATCAGAAATACAACATGGGGTTTGTATAAAATCTCCTTTTTGGGGATTTTTATTTTTAATTTAATTTTGCAATAAAATAAAAATAAAATTTGTATAGAGAATCTAGATATTTTACGATGATAATAATATTTCATCGCAACATATTGTGTTTTTCTATAAAAATTTTACAAACATAAATATAGTAACGACACTTTATTTCTTTTAAAATTTCGAATATGTCAGAAAATCAGGATTTGCAACGAAATCTCATTTTTAATCCAGAAGGAAATGATGATGTCTCGGTTCGTACGATTATTAAGGGCTCAACGACGGGAATTTTTAATCTCAATGATGTGAAATATCCGTGGGCAAAAGCGATGTATCAGGTGATGATTGGAAATTTTTGGGTGCCAGAAAAAGTAAAAAGGCCTCAAAGATGATGCGCGAGATTTTCATTCGGTTTTGTCGCCAGAAGAACAGCGCGCTTATAAAGGGATTTTGTCGTTTTTGATTTTTGGATTCGATTCAGACGGTGAATTTGCCGAATTTTAGCGATTATGTGACATCACCTGAAGTGAATTTGATTTTGTCAATTCAGACCTATCAGGAAGCCATTCATTCGCAAAAGTTATGCTACGATTTTGGAAACTGTCGTAAACGCAGAAGAACGCGAAGAAATTTATTATTTTTGGCGCGATAATCCGATTTTGCTCGAACGAAACAAATATATTGGGCAGATTTATCAGGATTTTATCGATGATCCAAGTGATGAAAATTTTTCCGAGGAATTGTCGCGAATTTCCTTTTGGAATCAATTTATTTCTACAATGGGTTTGCATTTTTGACACGCCTCGTGGATCATCAGAAAATGCCAGCAACTGGCCGAATGATTGCGTATATTCGCCGCGATGAGCTCACACATGTGACACTTTTTGCTACATATGATGCGCGAAATCAAAAAGGAATTTCCGTCAATTTATGATGAAAATCTCGTAAAAAGAAAATGATGAAAAAGCTGTTGAACAGGAAATTGAATGGTCAAAACATATTCTCGGAAATAAAAATTCCTGGAATCAACGAGCAAACGACAGAAGAATATACGCATTGGCTTGCTAATGAGCGTCTCGCGATGATTGGGATTGCACCGCTCTACCCTGACGCAATAAAAATCCGTACAAACATTTGGAGCGCCTTCAGGATCCAAACGCGGACAAAGGAAATTTCTTTGAGACGACAGTTATCAACTATACTCAGAGTTCATCAATGGCTGAAAGTTGGGATTTTTAATCAAAATTTTGCATTAAGAAATTTTTGAGAAGTTTTCCTATTTAGAAAGGAAATATTATTACAAATATTTGCAATAGTGTAATTTTTAAGATTTTATCAAATATGACTACTCTTTGAACGTAATTGTTATGAAGGAACACCTCGACAATGAGAACTTTTGATTTTTGACGAAGTGCCTCACAATATTTTGGAAAATAACAAACACGCATACTTCCAAGTCTATAGATTCCGTACAACAAAGCCACTCGTCAAAAAGTCAATTGATTCGTTCTGGTGCGCAAGAATTCCCAATGGAAGAATCTCTAGTGACGATTGACGGACCTTGACGTCGCTTAGTTTGCATCACGCCAAAAATACAGCGAAAAGGAGGCCACTATAAATTTCTCGTCATGATAATAAAGAGGTGTATTCTCGAGCAACTTTTAAGCTGACTATCGTGATCATCAGGACGGAAGTCCACATACGCTCGCAGAAAAATATCAAACTCAAACGGCCAGCGAATTGCTTGAGGGCGGTATTTGGTGCGAAAATGCTAAAAAGCGAGCGCGGAGAATATTTTGATTTTGAACTCTGCCGAACAAATCGCCCAGGAAATTTTGAACTACCGACGATTCACATCATGTTCTCAAAATTTTGTCAAAACCGAAATTTAGGATATAATCAGAAAAACTAATTTTTGATTATGGATTGGCTTGTAGGACTTATTATCGTTGTGACTGGCGTTGCGGGACTGCTTCGCCATCGATGTCCGATTTATCATTTTTACTGGCGAATGCAGGCCATGCAAAAATATCTCGGGTCCTCAATGGAACGGTGTGGCAATATCAGCTTTGATTGGAGCATTTTGATTTTTGTCGGAGTGGCTCCGCTTGGCGCCTTTTATACTCGAACAAATGTCTCGCGCTACAGACCCAGAGTACTTCGGAAAACTCCTTCCAAATCAGGAATGTCTACAAATTCGAACAAATAGAAAAATCTTCTTTCCGAGGATTTTTATTTTACATTTTCTGCATACAATATCGATTGTGCTTTCAATTGTTTCCACACCTATCGGCAGCCTCGAAGACATCACCTCCGCGCGCTTCGTGGTATTCTCAAAGAAGCGGATTTTATCGCGTGCGAGGATACTCGCGTTACTGGTCAACTTCTCAAGTTACACGAAAGTCGAAATGGTGGCCGCCTCATGTCCTTCCATTCACGTTCAGGTTTTTCCAAAATCGACAAAAGTAATTCGATTTGCTTTCCGCGATGGTAAAGCATGTGACGTTTGTCTCCAGATGCTGGAAACGCCTTGGAATTGAAGTGATCCTGGTTTTATTCTCTCATCAAAAAGCTATCGAAGCTGAAATCCGACGGTTGAGCCGATTCCGTGCCTCTGCGCGCTTTCCGCACTTGTGGCGAGCGGGTTCGATACGCACTCAGTACACACATATCTCGGTACCTATCAAAAAGGGCGCCAAACTATGCTCAAAAATTGCAAAATCGCGAATACACGACGATTGTATAGAATCTGTTCATCGCACCGAAAACTCTCTCGAGTTTGAGGAATATTTTTGGTAGCAGAAACGCACTCTTGTAGGTGGCACGCGAAATCACCATTTGAGGAATTTACTTCCGTGGAACGATCAGTGAAGTTCGAAGTCAAAAGAAAATCCTGGAAAAATCAAAGTGAGAATTCGTGATTATATTCTAAAGTAATCTATTGCAAAATTTTTGCAATACCCATTACGGCTGATTAGAAGGAAAATATTATACGTTTGAAATAATCACTATGCAATAAGATTGGAAAAGTATAAGTCAATTTTAGTCAATGCGAATACAAAATAAAAGAAAACTCCCATGGGATTTTAGTCAAAGCTCAATGTTTTATCTTCGTTAATTTCTGAGTGTTCTAAGTGCGCGTTCAAGGCCTGTTTCCACTTCACCTTCCTCGATTTGCAAATATTTTTCATCAATTTTATCAGGATATTTGTCGAGGAAAGAATGTACGTGAGTATAGCATTGAGACGAGCCTGTATCGTCGCTGTGAACAATAATCCACGGTGCACAGCTTGAATGCGTGCGTGTGAGTATGATATTCTGCGAGGCGTATATTTGTCCCACAATTGCTGAGAGAAACTGATCCACGGGCGACAATTTTATATTGTTTGAATGGATTGGTTCCGGCGTTCTTTCTCAAATCGCTTCGCTTGCTCTACATTGCTCACCGAAAATAAAATTTTACAATTTTGCATGTGGCGCCAACAAGCAATTTTCAAAAGTAGGAACTTCATTCATAAAATGTTCATAATCTCGCTTTCCCACGAAACCCATCACTGGCTCCACACCAGCGCGATTGTACCGCATGAGAGCGATCAAAAATACTATTTCGCCAGCATTCGGCAAATGTGCAATATAGCGCTGAAAATACCACTGCCCACGCTCAATATCACTCGGCTTCTGAAGCGCCACCACGCGGTGTTGGCGAGGATAAGCCATCCTGTAAAACGTTTGATTGTACCACCCTTCCCTGCTGCATCGCGCCCCTCGAAAATAATTACAACTCGGTTTGCATCAGATATCGTTGTAGTTTTACTAATTCCAGCTGCAAACGCACCAGTTCTTCCTCGTACGAAATCGTATCTCATTCCTGACGAGGACATATTTCCTCTTTGTCTGAAAAGTTTTTCGGTTGGTTTATATTTGCTAGGAACTCGCGCACCACCAATTCACGCAATTCGCCGATTGGTTCCGCAATTTCCTGCTCCATAACCTCGAGCATCCCCGTTCATTTTGATGAAGCAATTTTCGAAGTTTTGAAACTTTTTGAGTTCCGTATCGCTAAATTTTCGCGCATTATTGTCCAAAATCGTGAGAATTCGGTTACGCAAACTTTCAGATTATCAAGATCTCTATTGGCATTTGAGTTTTTAAAATGTAGTAGTATCATGAAACGCTTTACAGCGTCTCTCAAGGACTCATTGTTGCTACGATATTATTTGAAAATATCGCATGTTAAACAGTTTCACAAGGAAAATACCATGTCCGTCCTCATTGTAGCAGAAAAATTCCGCTTATTTGCAAAATAAAATCCAAAAATCGCGTTGCGCAACGAAAAATTTGTTTTCTCATATAGATTGCCAAAATATCCCTCTACGAGAAAATTATTTTATCGAAGGTATTTTTGAACATTGGCACGTATGCTCTCGGCATTTGTTTTTGCATAATGAATCACACCATCGTTGTCGTGTAAATACACACACGCAGAATTTTCCGGGTTGAGCGCTGCACCCAAGCGCTCACAGAAATCGCAGAAATCGGTGTTGGCGGATATCCAAAGCGTTTTCGCGCGTTATAAATATTAGAATTGATCATTAATAACACTCAGCAAATAAATGAAGCGCGTACATTCTTGAGTTTTCTGAAATCCATAACAAACGCGTCAGCACCAGCCCCCTCATCGCAATCCCTTCGCGAACGCGTTTTGCTAGAATTTCCTGCCACGATTGGACGATTTTTCGCGTTGCGTCTCTTCACGCTCAACAATTGAGGCTAAAATAAGTGTTTGATAGGCTTTTTCTTTATTGAGAGCGAGGTAATCCTCAGAAATTTTTGACTGAAATCCATTGAGCAATTTCAGAATAATTGCGTCTGCCGAAGAATTACGATAAATCCGATATGTGTCCGGCATTAAAAAATCCTTTTCTAGACTCGTTGCGTTCGCCAAAAACTGGTAATCTGATTGATATAAATTTTTCTTTCGCAGTCTCTTTGTAAAATCTCCCGCATTCAAAAATTCCTTTTTCCGCAAAATACGCGTCAAAATCCCAAATATTCCAACCCGGCAAAAGCGTAATCGAAATTTCATTATCCTTTACAATTGTTTGTTTGAGGCCATTTTTGAGAAAAATTGAGTGTCATCGCCTCAGTCGTGCGATAATCCCCCCGCCTTGATGGTCACCCTCGGGCGCAAAAACTTCACATATAATCTGTAACGCCAGTCAGAAATTCCAAATTTTTACGAATTATTGAGTGTTGCGACCGTTTCACCAGATGCTACCGTAAAATCGCCCGCCGGAATAGAAACATTTCCGTTCCGCTTTACAAATAGGTAAAAGCCATAAATATCACAAAATTCCAGCCAAAAAGTCCAATAATCGGAAATTTTTGGATTCGTTCGAAGTATTATTTTTGAGGACGAGATTGAATTCGCAGAAGTAAAATTATCAGCCATATTAAAAGGAAGATTGAGACAGAGCCATCCGGCGAAGAGATACTAAAAAGCCATATTTTTATATTGCGAATTTTTGCATTAATATCAGAATCCCCATATTTATCAGAAAAATCTGGGAAGAAAAATACTGATAAAAATATACAAAACCACGAGAATGATTACTATTGAAAAAATTTGCAATAAGATTTTAAGAATTTTTGTTCGCCATTGATCAGGTCATTTACGGTAGTGTTTTTGGAAAGAATATTCTCGATATTGAGAATTTCTTCTGATGAAATCGTAGGTTCTGGATTTCTGGCAGATTTTTGCTTGAGTCCAGAAATTTTTGCAACATTTCGCGTCATTGTGTTTGTTTTGAGAAATTCATGGCGCATTTCTCAAGTTGTGCAGACAAAATAGCCTTTTGTCTGGCAGGCAGGATCAATGATAGGAAAGTTCGAGACTTTTTCCATCAGCTTTTTAATAAAAATGCGATTCTCATGGGGTTTTTCGCCACAATGTTGGCAACGGAAAAAGTCGTCACGATGGAAGAAATAATTTCTTTGAGAAGAATATAATTCATAATTACAAATATTTTTAACGCGCAAGCGTTTCATCTTTTCCGAGAATATACGCAATTTCGAACGCGCCCGGAGAAAATTGTTCGCCAGAAAGCGCTACACGAAGCGGCCATAAAACCTGACCGTTTTTCTTTTCGGCTTCCGCAATTTTTGGTAAAAATCGTGTTTTTCATTGCATCCAAATCAACATAATCAAGCTGTTTCCAAAATCGGAAAAATAAATTTCAAATTTTCGATAGCCCTCAGCTTCAGTGGTGATTTTCATTTTTGGATTCACGAGCAAATCTTTGGCAATTTTTGGCTCAGAATAGAGTCGTTAATTCTCGGAATTCGTCAAATCGTTTTTAAACGAGTTTTGAGTTCGGAAAAGAATTTTTCGTTAAATTCGCGTGGAAATTTGGAAAAAGTATTTTCAAAAATTCAGTTTCATATTTTTGTAAAATTTTTCTAAGCGCGCATACAAAATCATCGAGCAGGAAGTTTTTGATATATTCACCATTCATCCAGTCGAGTTTGATGGGATCGGCACGGCACCAGCCTTGTGAATATCGGTGATTTCAAATTTTTGAATCATTTCGTCCATACTCATGATTTCTTCATCCTGTTTTGGATGCCAACCAAGCAACGACAAAAAATTCAAAAGCGCTTCAGGAAGGTATCCTTTGGGCCATATACTCGATCCACTGAAACATCACCCGTTCGTTTGGAAAGTCCGTCAGAGCCGAGAACATTCGGCAAATGCGCATAAAATGGCAATTCGATGCCAAGCGCACGAGCCGTCAAAACTTGTTTTGGAATGGAAGAAATCCACTCTTCCCCACGCATCACATGCGTAATTCCATCAAATGATCATCAATCACGATGGCACCATGATAAGTTGGAAAATCCGTCGAGATTTTGAGCAAAACCTGGTCATCCACTTCGGAAGTTTTTGAATTCAATGCGCCCACGAATCAAGTCATTAAAACAATTGTTTCTGCTTTTTGGAACTTTGAGACGAATAGTATATTTTTCACCATTTGCAATGCGTTCTTTGGCTTCTTCAAGCGGAATATGACGACAATGTCCATCATATCGTGGAGGTAATTTGAGCTCTTCCTGTTCTTTTGAGATCCGCCAGGCGTTCTGGTGTACAAAAACAATAATATGCTGAACCCTCGTCACACAATTTATGCAAACGCTCCTGATAAATCGGCAATCGTTCGGACCGACGATATGGACCAAAATCACCTCCATGACGCACACTTTCGTCTGGTGTTAGCCCCAAAACATCGTGCAAATCCAGCATTGACTCAATCGCTCCTTCCACAAAACGCGTCTGGTCAGTATCTTCCACACGCACGATATATTTTCCGTGATTTTTGTGTGCCCAAAGGTAGCAATAGAGCATTGTTCGAAGCCCACCAATATGAATATAACCCTGTCGGTGACGGTGCAAAACGCGTTCGTACAGTCATTTGAAAATTTTTCTGATAAAAATATTGTGCAATAATAACGAAAAATTGATAAAATGCAATAGAAATTCCGGTTTTTCTTTTTTTCTAAAATCAAAAACGCTCGTAAAAATTTTCAAAAAATATTGACAATGCGAATTTTTGTATTAATATATCTTTGCGTTCATACGAAGGCTTGTAAAAGATTTGTATGTTTTTAACAATGCTTCGACGAAAGCTTTTCGGAAAAAGGAAGGAAGGAAGAATTTTGTCAAAACGAAAACTCACAAAAAGAAAACATTGAGACAATAATCGCATTGGCACTGGTCATCGCGATTATGGCTGGCGCAATATTCTTGATAAAAATCATCAAAAACAAATAGATATAATCAATTCGGAAAAACGAAAGAAGACAACAAATAGAACAAAACACAAAAGAGAGAAACCTCATTGAAAAAGCCAGGTCAATTGGAACAATCATTTGTTCAAAAAGAAGATGGGGAAAGTTTTTCTACAGCTCAGTAGTGAGGATAGTCTCAATGCCACTTTTTCGGGTCACTAAAAAGGGGGTTCTGATGATTGATTATTTTGATCACGGAACTCCCAAGCATCTCGAAGAAAAAGGTGCAACGTGTGTTTCTTCTTTGTCAAAGCCACAGACTCCATAATTTTCGATCCAATTCAAAAAGTATACTCCTCATTTATGGGGAGTATTTACAAATCATTTCAAAAATTTTATAACAAAAATAAAAATTCAAATCGTAAAAATTTAGCACAATTTTATTGACAATTATTATTTTTATCATAAAATAATTTTCGGTTCACGCAAAGTTTTGTGTGATTTGATGAACAACGCCTTCATTATGAAAGGCAAAAGGAGTTACTCATGGAAAATGTAATTCACTACAAAAATGTTACACTCTTAAAAATGTTGTTAAAGTTGAAACTGAATTTCAACGGACAAAATTTTTGGAGAAAGCATCAAATTATGTTGCACTTTCAAAGATGGTGTAACGACAATTCTGAAAAATGAGAAGGGCAGAGATTGAGAGGGCTATTTGGTATAATCCGCCAAAGCAGTGTTTTAGTCCCCAAAATATATGACACTACGATCCAGCAGAAGTACGACATGATAACAATATTCATACTATAAAGATAATATGTCGTCTGAGAAATTGTGATGTCAAAGTCATTACGCTTGACGAGGATTTTTGATTTACTCGTTGAGCATTGTACAGCCATCTTTCCTTTTTCTGAAATCAAAGCACTTCTCATGAGGTGCTTTTAGAAATTATTTATTTGACAAATTAAAAATTTATAATATAATTGCATTGTGCTATTTTTAAACAATAAGTGCCGCGGAATACCAGGGTGGCATTGAAATCTATAACACCAATGATAGGCTGCCCTCCTGTATTTTTATCTAACCCGAATCAGACTTTTAAACTTCCGAATCGGATTTTAAATTCGATGATGGGTCATATGTCATTGTGACATGTACAGGCGCTCGCATTCTCACAGAAGTAGATTTGGATGATGAATCCTGAATCTGCTCATACGTCAAAGGAAAGCATTTCTGCTTCCTTTTTGTTCAATTTTTATAATTTTTCAATTTTTGTAAAATAAAAACCCAATTTGGGAATTTATTTTGCGTCATGAAATGTGATATAGTGAGGAATTTTTCGTTTGTCGGCTTCACCTTTTGTGTCCAGTTCCAAAAATAAAAATTGTCGTTGTACCAAAAGACGGCTTGAACCACTCGAATCAAGTTGTGAAGTTGAAGCCTCTGTACAGCCATTTTTGAGAATTTCTCGTTCAATTTCAATTTCTGTCATGTCTGTCGCCACAAAAGTCAAAATTTTGGATGAACGATTGTTGGCGTCTGGATTTTTGAGACACATATATGTTCGACCAATTGCGCGATCTGTGTAACTTTTTATTATTCATAGTAAAGTTTACCATCGCAAAATTCCAGTCGAGCTATTGAGATTTTTCCCAAGAATACGGAACAATTTCCGCAATCTGGCCATTCACTCGCAAAATATTTTTGGAAGAAGAACGATTATCAGCGCCCGCCGTTCGAACCGTATCATTTTGTTTGAGTCCAAACGACAATTCTGATGGTTGTGTTTTTGGGTTAAAAATTGTCCGTTGATGAGACTAAATGGCTTTTTCTGAAAGCGAAGAAAGCGTTTCTGTGATGGATTTTTCTTGAATTGTGGCTCGCCAGTTGCTTCGTTGTACGAAATCACTTCAAGTGACGAATCAAGGCTTGCCCTTTTGAAAGGTCGATTTCCTGAACCCAAAGCATCGCTTCGTTGGCACGAGAAATGAGTAATTGCCTTCCTTCGTGGATTTTTCGATATGTGATTTCCAGCGGTTTTTCCGTCTGATAGATTCGGAAAAATTATTGAAATTCTGGAGAAATGGAACCAGAATTGTTCGTAGAAACATCAGTTTGGTGGGCTTGCCGATAAGCATTCGCCTCATTTTGTTGAATCACATCAAGAAGTGATGGAGGCGCGAGCAATTCTTGCGCATGCAAATTTGGTGTTCCCAAAGCCAAAGTAGCGACTGCCGCGAAGGCAAAAATTTTTTATTCATTTTTCAAAAAGTTAAAAATAAGAGTCAATCAATGCGGTTTGGTTGGCTCTATGCGCATAGAGCCGCCATGCAACGAAGCGATTTTGAAACGAGCGAAAGCCCAATTCCCATACTCATTTCATCGCTATTTTGTGTTCGTCCAGTGTCTGATTTATAAAATTTTTCTGCGAGGAAAGGCAATTCTTCATCGCTCACGCCCCTACCATCATCGGAAAAAGTCAAAAACATTGAAAGTTTTTGTGTTTTGAATGAACATTCGAGCGTCGCATTTTCTCAGGCGTATTTGCAAAAATTCGAAAAGATATTATGCAAAACCCTGAACTAATTGCTCGCGATTCGCGAAAATGTAGGCATTTTCTGGAAAAATTTTTCCAGAATTTTTGATGATGGTTTGTGGGTTGATATTGCAGAATAATTTCTTGTACCATCGGTTTCAAAAACTTTCTGGCGGACAAACTTTCATCAGCATTTTGTGAAAGAAAATTTTCACCTTTCATGATATGTTCCGTAGATTTCCACGGGCGACGCATCTCTGATTGAAGCGTTAAAATCGTGCTTTTATCGAGTTCCATCACACCATCATCAATCGCTTCGAGCAGGGACGGAAATCGCAGTCATTGGCGTGCGAATCTCGTGCGACAAATCCGATAAAAATTGATTTCGAATTTTTCTTGCCGGCCAAGCGAAGTAGAAAGTTCGTTCAGCGTCGTAATCAGTGGCAAAAATTCGTCATGTAAAAATTTTGGAAGTTTTCGTGACAGAAAAATTTTTAGTGTATCAATAATCAGATGAATCGGCCGAAAAATCCGTCGCAACCAAAACATATACACCAAAATACTATCATCATCCACGCGACATTAAGAATGAGGAAATTTTTGATAATCGCGCAAGCATAAATTTCCCATCTGGCGCGTTGAGATTGATATCGAACGGATGCTGAAAAACTTTAAACAAAGCGTTTCCAGTAGCCTTTTCAACAATATCATTGTATGCATAAATGTGAAACGAGTTGGGAGAATTTTTGTCCAGAATTTTTCCTTCAATCACATACAATTCAGGATTTTCAGAAAGACTTTTTGAGTGATGATGAGAGATTTGAGAGTTCTGACAACGCTTTTTGATAGTCAGCTTTCGTCTCGCCATCCAACGAATTTATCGAAAAGTGCCTGCAATCACTCAGGATTGAGAGCGGTATTTGGCTGTAACTGATCTCGCGTCTCGGCAATATATGCTGGAAAATGCGTTTCAAAAAGAAAATTTGAGTCCAACGACATTGAGTAATAGCGTCAGCATGCACACTACAACGATATTGAGGAGGAATACTGATAGAAAGTTTCACGATTTTTCAGTATACGAATTTTGGAAAAATTTCCAAAATTTTTTTATTGTGATTTTTCGTGAAGAGAAATTTTTGTGAAGAAAATAAAAATTCCTTTCGGAAATTTTTGAGAAAAATTATAAGTCTTCCGTGCCATAATATCCGTATTTTGAGTGCATCATGACACGCGATTTATCTTCTGAAAAACGGAAAACTTGTGAAGCATCGCCCTTGGTAGCAGTCGCTGTTACTTGATATTTTTGGTAAAGTAAATGGCGAATCGGCTGTCACTTGCACATCTAGCAAATCAGCATTTGAGTTGTTGTATACGATCAAATAGGGAACATCGCGTTTGAGTTTCGTTTTTGATCGCCAGTACCAAATTCTTCTTTGCTCGAATCCATCATTCACACTTACATTGTCAATACGATATGCATAGAGAAGTTCTTCTTTTTGATTCTCAGAAGCAGAATTGTATGCTGTCGCATGAGAAGATTCTGCACAAGGCTCATCAGAATCAAATTTTTCTACATTGCCGCCAACTACATAACTACAAAGATAAGCTTTTGAGTTCGATAGAACCCTGGAATCGCGCGCGATTGCGCCACTTCCTGCAACGCTACACCTGCTGGCCATTCATCGCTGTAATCGTCCATGAGGAATCCGTATTGAGGCCGCTCACAGCAAGACCAGATGAGAGCTTTGTTTCATCTCATTTTGAGCGGTTTGAGGGATTTGTTGGATAAAATTTCATCCGTTCCCACAAAAAGCGGAATCACGAGAAATCCATCAATTTTTGTAGAATATGAGCCTGTCTGCGCCAGAATTTCGTATTTCATCTCCATTCACTCCGAGCGTGGCATTGCCATTTTAAACATTTCCGTGTCCAAATCTTGAACGGAAGAATCACTGTATCCTCGAATCCATCCGCGTGATTGCGGATTTTGAGCATTCCATATTCAAACATTCCTTCGGAAGATGCACTCGAAAGCACTTCATCATACGAAAAGTCGCGAAAGTTTAAATTCTCGCATATACATCACGGAAGAGTCCTGTCACCACAATCATCAAAATTGCGGTAATCCCGAGCGCCATGATGATGGAAAATCATCGATGTTTTGAAAATTTTCTCATAATTATTGAATTTTATAAGGTCGTTCAGAAAAAGTCGTCTGGACTTCCATTTTGTAGCACGCACCATGAAGGCGGCACACCATCGCGACGCATCAATTCGAGCGTCATCTTGAGCGTCACTTTGTGCGTATTATGATCATCACCTGTGACAAAAATCGTAAATCTGTGATTTTTACGCGCTTACTTTTTCATCACTTCGGAATGCGTCCACAAGGTTGTAATATTCGTCATTTTCGCGCAAGTATAAGCCACAATGCACATCAATATCATTTTTATCAGCCTCGGTACAAGGCTCAAATCCCCCAGAATCCGTTTTTGCCGTACGCGTACCATTTTTGCGATTTTATTTTCATCAGTTTTTCCAATTGGCAAAACCTCACTTCCAGAATTCTTATAATCTTCCAAAAATTTTTCTTTCCAAAGTCCCGCGTTATCAAATTTTCTTCATCATTCAAAAATCCCTTCCGCGCGTACATCCTGAGCCAAACGCTCGGTAATCTGGCGCGCCGTTTCAGAAATTTCGCGCGACAAAGCGAGCTCGTCGAGAATTTTCTGAAATATGAAAATAGATCAAAATCGTCATCGTGCTCATAATCAGAAAAATCGTCATCGCGATGAGTAATTCCACGAGCGTAAACCCGAACGAGAATGTCTGAAATTATCATAGAATTTTTAAAAATTGACTATCGTTGCCAGTCGGTAATCGCGGTTTTGGCGTCGTATTCACGATACGCATTCCCATCGCGGACAATCACTGTGCATCAAGGATAAATCCTCGTGGATTATCATTTTTCGTCGGCAATCGTCGTTGTTCCGTCGCACCACTTCCAAAAATACATTGGAAAAATATTCGTATACGATGCAAAAAGTAGTTCCCGACTGTGTGCGATGTGTGTCACCACTCACAACGAATGTAGCGATTATAATCATCAAAACAAAGCTGCGATTCTTGGAATTTTTCTCGATTTCATCACTTGAAAAATTGGCTTTTTGATTTTGACAGGGCTTTCCAAAAATAGAAAAATTGCCCGTCGAATCATTTCCAAATTTTGTCACATTCGTGCTAAAATCATTTCTATCAAAAATGTTCCGCTGGAAAAATTTGTTTCCGCGCCATCATCGATTCTCGCAACATTCCACGCCGCGCCTTTGGCAAGATTCGCGTCACGAACATTGCGAACGAGCTCGAGCTGTTCACGCAAAGATTGGAAACAATCACTTCATTTCGCGAAATTCGTACACTTTTCATCGTCGATTCAAGAAGCAGGGAAAATACTCGTAATCGCGATGGAAAAATCGTCATTCCAACCAAAAAGTTCAATGAGCGTAAAAACCCGAACGAGAATGTCTGAAAAGCAATTTTTCATAAAAATAAAAATTTTTTATTGCAAATATGGTCGAGCAAAATTTCTTTGGCTCGAGAGATTGCATTTTTGGCGTCAGAATAGCTGATAATAATTTTCATTGGCTCAGAAATTTCGGAAAAATTCTGATCATAAAATTTCCTGTGAGCGCGGCGGCTGAATCACATAATAGATTTTTCTGTTCGTGCTTGGCGTGAAATTTCGCGTTGGCGTCCCATCCATGCCATCCAGCGACAAAATCTCAACATTTTGTTCGAAAGAAATATCTTTATCAAAAATCGTTACGCTTGAATCAGAAATTTTTAGAAAAATCCACTGGCTTGGCTTGACCAACCTGATCAGAGCTCACTCGCGTCAGAATCTGAAAAAGTTTCTGTTTTGTACCAATATTTTTGATAAAATTTTCATTTTTCAAATTCGAGAATCACGCTCGCATGATTGGGCTCAGCTTCAGAAAATTCTTTTCCGTTACGAATCTGCTTGTGTGCGAGCACCCATTCTTGCGAAATCGTATCCACAGAATTGGAAAAGTCGCGCGCGCTGCATATATTCGCCGTACGGCAGAAGCGCCATCCCCATCAGGATTCCAACAATCACGATAACAATCATCAACTCCACAAGCGTGAACGCTTTTTCGGGAATGTCGAAGAAAATTTTTCATAAAAATTAATTAATTCCTGCCGATTGCGTGATTTGCATCACAACCGAGAAAAATCGCCAACGCGAACCACATCACGAAAACTCCGGCTCCAAGAAGCGCTACTGGCTCAATCAGTTTTGACCATAGTAGCGAGCGCCGCGTCGAGTTCACGACGATATTGTTCAGAAACTTTTGAAAGTCACCTGATGAACGGTCGAAGTTTTTCGGCTGACTCAATGAGCTGAACGATATCTGGCGTAAAAATATACATATCTTTGTCGAGTTCTTGCATCGCTTCAGAAATTTTTCGTCCTGAAGAAACCGCATCAGCAATACGATGATACACTGACGCCATATACACATTTCCCGAACTCGTACCCGTCAATCGAGCGCCTTTTACGATACCAACTCCAGAAGATGAAAGCAAATGAAATGTCGCCATCACCTGTACGATGAGATAATTTTGTACGCTTTTCCAGAAACAATATTATAAATCTTGAATCGGTCAAACCACATTTTTCCAGAATCGGTCATCACATAACCACGGAAAAATCAACGCCGCAGCAATAAAACTCCCACAATAAGCGCAAAATTATTTCTGAAAAAATCACTCGTCGCCATCAAAGATTTGGTCGTCCAAGGAATTTCTGTCGCCATCTCAATAATCACGGGCATCAGCTGTGGAATCACATATACCATCACGATTACGAGCGCCAAAAATCAAGAAAATCACAATTACCATCGGATACGTGAGCGCACCGACAACTTTGGATTTGAGTTCTTCGTTGTTGCGAAGTTCTTTGGCAATCGCATTAAAGGTATCCTTGAGCATACCGGTCTGCTCACCAGATTCGATAATCGCAATTTCTTTCTCAGAATAAAATCTGCGCAATTTTCGCATCGCGGTATTGAGCTGGTCACCACTTTCAACGAAGAAAATTGTGTTTTTCTACGGCATCACGCAATTTTTCCAGCAGGAAGACGGCTCCTGCAAACCCCTTAAAGGCCGCAAGAAGCGTCACACCACCATCCAAAAAGATTGGCAATGGATTCGTAAAAAGTACTTTTATCTTTTTGAGGAAATCCCTCTATTAAAAGAAAACATAAAATAAAAATTATGGGTAGTAATACAGCCCGAGAGTGACATCAACCGTTGTTTCAGTGGCTGCAGTTTGAGGATTTTGTGTATTGATTGGAAGTGAAATATCATTCAGTGTGAACGCAAATTTTGGATGAGAAGTCAAAAATCCAAATATGCCGCGATAAGTTCTGGACTTTTTGCTGAAACTTTGAGATTCACCGTTCCACGATAAATTCCACTTGGTTCTTTGCTTCCCGCTTGTGCAACAACATCCGTTACAGAAACGCTCGGTGTTGTCTGACCAGAAACCGCACTCGCAACAGTAAATTTGTTATCCAAAAGCAAAACTTCAAAAAATTTCGCTTGGCGTAAATTCGCGAGCAATTTTGGCAACATTTTTAGAAAGTTCAGAATTTTCATCCGCCAATTTGGCTGATTCCGCTTCCAATTTGGAAAGCTTGGATTGTTCTTCTGAAAGTGTTGTTTCAGTTACGAGAAGTTCCATTTAGCTTCACTATAAGCCGTAAATGCTGGGCGCGCCACGAGCACCGCGACCAAAATCGCAAGTCCCGTAATCATCGGCGCGTACACTCGATGGAAGTAGAAATAGAATTGAAAGCCATAAAAATTAGTTAGAAGTATTTTCAGAAGTTGGTTGCGCCGTCTGTGTTGGCACAATTTTGAAAGTTACCGTCGTCGTTCGTGTGGCACGATTTCCGCAAGACTAAAAATCGGCTCGAGAGAAAAATTCCCTTGCTGACCAGAGCGCGCAAACTCTTTCATCATCGCGATGATTTTTCTGAGCCGCATCTTTGTCGTCATTCTGAGCAATCAGATTGGTCGTAATTTCATCATTTTTAATGGCAAAATTTTTGAAAGCGACCTGATATTTGCTCGCCACCGCGCGGAAATCTGAAAGCAATTTGGAAAGATTCACGGACGGAGAAAGTTTGTTGCTCGCGATAATCGAGGGCAACGATATTTTTCTTGTCGGCTTCGATGACAGAAATTTTGGGATTTTATTGAGGAAAATTTCGTCATTTTTCCAGAAATTTGCGATTGCGTCAAAGTAGAAAGTGCGAAAAATACGGCCGTAATAATAGCCACCACAACCAAGACTACTAAGCGAAAAATTGAATGCTTTGGCACTCTCTTTTGTACGCCTTGTGTCGCCACTTGCGCGGAGTTGTCAAGTAAAATGTGAATTTTCTTGCATAAGTCAAAAATATTAGTAACATATGTATCGTATCATAATTTTTGAAAATGCATGAACAGATTTTGAAATTTCTGACGAAAAATCACTTGAAAATATTGTCCCAACACTCAAAAATGAGACAAAATCTACGGAGATTTGGGTGCCGGAAAAACAACTTTTATTCGTGCGATTTTACGGAAATTTTTGATGACGAAAACATCATCGTTCGCTCGCCGACGTACACATATTATCAAGAATACAGCGACGCGACGCACGGAAAAAGTTTTTCATTTTGATTTGTATCGGCTCGATGATTTGGAAAAATTTTTATTTGATTGGTGGCGATGAAATCGTACAAAAATAGCGAAAAGTATCGCGCTCATTGAATGGCCAGAAATCCTTGGTGAAAGCGTCCAACCAACGAAAAATTTTTCATTTCGTACGATGAAAATTCTGGAAAACGAATTTTTCGAATTGAAGAAATATCATAATTTTTTTCAAAAAGATTTGACTTTCCAAAAATTTTTCATAATATAGCGGCGTCTTCTACAAGAGATACCGCTATATATTCCTCGATAGCTCAGCGGTAGAGCAACCGGCTGTTAACCGGTAGGTCACTGGTTCGAATCCAGTTCAGAGCCATTATAAACTTTTTAAAAATCTTCATGAAAATGAGGATTTTTATTGGAAATTTTTTTGAGTAAATTTTAAAATAAAAGAACCAATAAGGTTCTTTTTAATTTTTATTCGCGAAGACAATTTTTAATCTTTTTTAGTATTCATCTTTTTACATCTACAACACAAACCTCTTCTGAGGTATCTTTTTAATTTTGTTGTTTTTCCTGTATTTCGAAACCAATAAATAAATGATTCATCAACTTTTTCAACCTCACATTCACTTATGGTTCTCATCTTATAATCATTACATAGAGTACCTCCTTCTATGTTAGTTCTCATTTTAACAAATTGTTCTTCATTTGAGTATTGCAAAATATGCATTCTAGAATGTTCATCTAATAGTATCTTCCATTTTTCAAGATTTTCTTTTCGTCCATTTAATATCTTGCAATTTTTCAGAATTTATACGATTATCAACAATTTTCCCAACTTCAGAAAAACCATTTTCCATCGTTCAAAGCAGGTCATCATAGTTAGATTTTTAATTGATTCTTCTCAAGGTGAGCCAAGGAAATATTCATTATAGCTTGTTCATTCTCTTTCACATAGATATCAATCAAATATGTTTCTAACGATTCCTCATTAATTTCGTCAAGCAAAGTACATTCCATTGGTCATGCCTCCATAATAATATCAAAAACCATTTCGTGAAAAATTTCTTTGCATACAACGGTTTCGTAACTTTACAAGATCCTGGAAGCCCTGTATCAATGGGCGTAATATAATTCATAATAACACTCTTCTTCATGAGTTTCGCTTCCAGTCATCAATGCTTCTGTGTTTGAAGTATTCTCCGTTAGTGAATTATTGTCTCAAAAGGAGCGTGAAGTCAACGCAAGAAGTACGCAGAGAAAAATAAACAATCGTTTCATATAATGAGAAAAATAAGAAAAATAGTGATGTAAGGCTTTTACAAAAAGTGAGAATTTGTCAAAAATTTTAAGAAACAATCAAGGATTTAGAAATGTATAATGAAAACCATATATTATCAAATTGCTTTTTGAAATTTGTCACCAAAAATTCCCTTTCGGGAATTTTTATTACACCATAGATGTGCTGGCTGAAGTGATTTCAATGTAAATTCTTCTTCTGCTGGAGCATTTCCGTCATTTTCGTGCTCGAAAAATTCTCCCACATCGCGGTTGTTGTCATAATATTCGAGCGTTGGAATAAGGCGTCCAATGATCACATTTTCTTTTTGAGACCATCAAGATAATCCACCTGACGAGCCGTAGACGCATCCACAAGCACGCGAACCGTTTCTTGAACGATGCTGCAGAAAGCCAAGAACCCGTGAAAAGTGAAATTTTAGTCAAACCGAGCAAGAGTTCCACACCAATTGCTTCGTTCTGTCCAGCTTTTTTGCGAGTTCACGATTTTTCCTTGCGGAAGCGAATAATATCCACCACATCACCAGGGAAGAAAGTAGAATCTCCCGCATTTGTCACACGAATTCGTGAGAACATCTGACGAACAATCAACTCAATATGCTTTGAATTCGCCGTCTGACCCTAGAGAAGAATAAATATCTTTAATATCTTTCACGATGTATTCTGATGTGCGATATCCTCCAGCAGTATCCATCAAATTCTGAAGATTGATATGACCTTCTGTCAATTTGGCACCAATTTTCACAGCATCACCTTGCTGAACAATCACGCGGCGACCAGCTGGGATCAAAAGTTGCATGTTCTAGCGTCAAATCTTCGATTACAATCACATCATCAGACACGCTGATTACGCGACCAGCATGCGTTGCCTGGATACGAGAGCGAGATCCTTTGAATTTCGCAAGAACCTGTTTCGCTTCGACTGTATCGCCCTTGGATACCACCGCCTGCATCATAGGGTCGATAGTATAGTATTCGCGAACAGCTTTTTCTGTTGCTTCGAGAACGATGGTTGTTGTCGAACCTTCCACTTCTACTGAAAGTACGGTTGCGTTGAACGGAGCACTCTGCTGCACCCTTTGGCGCACGTGCTTCTGAAGAGTTCTTCCACACGAGTCAAGCTCTGCCGTGATATCTCCTCCTGCCTGCGCCACACCACCTGAGTGGAATGTACGCATCGTAAGTTGAGTACCTGGTTCACCAATCGACTGTGCCGCGATGATACCAACTGGTGTACCATTTTCACGAGCTGAGAAGTTGAGAGATCCATACTGTAACACTTCTGACAAACACCTTCTTCACATTCACAATTCAAAAATTGATCGCACCACAACAATATTGGCTGATGATTTTGTGATTTTTGAAGAATTGTTTTTGTGATAAGAATATCTTTTTCAACAATCACTTTTCCTGTCAGCATCCACCACATCCTGTGCTGTCACTTTTCCGAAAATATTGTTATCAAAAGAATCTCTCTTGAGCGTTGTTTCATCATTGCGATCGTATGTTTCAAAATGAATCGTTCCACAATCCTCCTCACGAACCAAGACGTTTTGAGCTGCATCCACGAGACGACGAGTCAAGTAACCAGACTGTGCTGTTTTGAGGGCAGTATCGGCTTTACCTTTACGACCACCATGCGTCGCAATAAAGTATTCAAGAGATGAGAATCCTTCCTTCAGATTGGACTTGATCGGGAGCTCGATTGTTTTTACCAGTTGGTGACACCACGAGCCCCTTCATACCACAAAGCTGTGTTACATTACCCCAGTTACTGCGGGCCCCAGAATCCACCAAGTTGAAAAATTGGATTTGACGCATCAAAATTTTTCTTCGTTTCTTTTCAATCTGAGTTTTCACTGCTGGACCAAACCTGAATCGACTGCTGCGTATCGTTCGTCTTCTGTCAAGAAACCATTCCAGTACGCATTTTGAATCGTTCGGATTTTGGCTTCACCTTTGTTCAATCAAACCTTCCACACCATCGTGATCATATTTTTTCTTCTGAATGTGCATATCGAAAATCGAAACCGTCAAACCAGAAAGTGTTGAATATTTATACCCGGTTGCTTTTAATCGCATTGGCAAGATGCGCCGTCGCCTCTCCACCAAGGATATCAAATGATTGAGAAAGAATTTTTCGCAACACCTTTTTCCGACTGTTTCATTTACGAAACGAAGTTCTTCTGGAAGAATTTCATTGAAAAGGAAACGACCATAAGTAGTGTCGAGTGTCTGAAGTTTTCCGCCAACATTGACACGGATTTTTACTGGCGTATGAAGTGTAATCACGCCATTTTCATACGCAGCAATCGCGTCTTCTCCGCTCGCAAACGCGAATTTTTGACTCACCTTCATCTTTTCGTGTCAAATAGTAACATCCGGAGAATCATGTCCTGTGACGGAGTAATTACTGGTTCACCATTTGATGGGTTCAAAAGTATTTTTGAAGTCACCATCAGTGTTTCAGCTTCGCGTTGCGCTTCAATCGTGAGTGGCAAATGCACTGCCATCTGATCTCCGTCGAAATCGGCATTGAAGGCCGCACAACAAAGTGGATGCAAACGAATCGCCTTACCTTCGATCAAAACTGGACGGAACGCCTCGATACCAAGTCGGTGAAGTGTCGGAGCATCGATTCAAAAGAACGTATTTTCCGTCAATCACTTCATCGAGCATATCCCCAAACTTCCTTGTTTCCATCTTCAATGATTTTTCAGCACCTTTCACATTGAACGCATATTCTCGCTCAATCAATTTTACCAATAACAAACGGCTTGAAAAAGTGTCAACGCCATCGGAAGACCACACTGATTCATTTCGAGTTCTGGACCCTACGACGATCACAGAACGACCAGAATAATCCACGCGTTTTCCGGAGCAAATTCTGACGGAAACGACCTTGCTTACCCTTGAGAATATCAGAAAGTGATTTGAGTTTTTCTTGGAAGCAGAAGTATAACCAGGACGATTTGAACGAACATCTCCTGACAAAAAGCGTATCTACTGCTTCGAAGCATTCGCTTTTCATTTTTCAAAATTACTTCTGGCGCACCAAGTTCCGCGAGTTTGCGAAGACGATTATTTCGGTTGATGACACGGCGGTACAAATCATTGAGATCTGATGACGCGAAACGACCACCATCAAGTTGAATCATTGGACGAAGATCTGGCGGCAAAATTTGAAGCGCGCAAAATGAAATTTTCTGGACGCTGACCAGATCGGTAAAGATTCGTCGCGAGTTTAATTTTTGAAGAATTTTTCTGGCGAGATTTTGGCGCTGTACGAAGATCAGCCGTTTCTCGTGCGATAAATTCTTTGAGGTCGATTCGTTTCAAAAAGCACTTCGAGATGTTCTGCACCTGTTCCACCCGTTTTGAAAACTTGTGGAATTTGTCGTACGCAAGGCGATAATCAGTTCCTCTCATTACTTCACCTTCAGCCACTTGCTTGAGCAATTCTTTGAGTTTTGAATATTCTGCTTCGAGATCATCCAATTTTTCATGTGGAGTGATTCGAGTTCGTGAAATTCCTTTTTGGAAATTTCTTTTGATTCGAGCTTTATCGTCAAATCACTCATCAAAGTCTGACCTTCTTTTTGAAGTGTCACTTTTTGATTTTTGTAGGCATTTTTCAAGCTCTTTCATCGTTTCTGCTCGCTTGTCTTCGAACACATCAGTGATGATATATGAGGCAAAAATAAATCACCTGTTCGAGTTTTTTCGCAGAAATATCAAGCATAAGCCCGATACGAGAAGGAACGGATTTGAGGTACCAAATGTGTGCTACTGGAGCAGCAAGTTCCACATGCCCTGTTCGCTGGCGACGAACCTGAGAAGTAGTCACTTCCACGCCACATCGTTCACAAACCACGCCTTTGTAGCGGATTCGTTTGTATTTTTCCACACGCACATTCAAAATTTTTGCGTGGTCCGAAAAATTTGTTCACAGAAAAAGTCCACCGCGTTCTGGGCGCTGTGTACGATAGTTGATTGTTTCGGAAAATAAGCACTTCCTGTACGAAAGCGCGCGAACATCTTCATGAGAAGACATTCCGATACTGATCGCAGAAAGGTTGTCAAGATTTTTCCCAGCGGCGATATCTTGTTTCCCTGCGTGCTTGCTGATCTGCGAATAGTCAGTAATTTTATCATTTAGAAAATTTTTCTAAATCCTTTGTCATTGGGATCATAAAAGTTTTTGGTTAGAATTTATTTTCCGGAAAATCCAGTGCCAAATTGGAGAGTTCAGTAAAAATTTGGAAAAATTTTTATTCTCTTGGCGTGCCACACTGATTTCGCGTCGAGATGTAAATTCTTTTTTTCACTCGGCAAAAAATGGGAGCGAAAAATGGATTGATATGAAATTATTTTGAAGCTGTTTCAGATTCTTTCCCTCAACCTTTTTCTTTGTTCAAGTCTTTGTTGATAGAGAGCAAGCCAAACCGGCAATTGTGATAGGAACAAAATAGGTAAAAAGTATTGTTTGATTGCTCGCTAATTCTTCCTCTTTCTCTCTCTCGATGTTTCTTTTTGTTCGGTTTTTGTGTCCTGTTCAGTGTTGTTATTTTCTGATTCTTGAGCCCAAGTTGTTTGAAATAGAGTCAATGTCATCAAAATGGCTATCAAAAATTTTTTCATATTTTTGAAATGTTAGGAAAAATTATTTTTTTGATTTCCTCTTCATCATCGATGATTGCCGTTGTAACTGGCGTTGTATCCTCTTGAACACCACCTTCTGGCAAATCAATTTCTACATCAAATTGTCCATCAAGTTTTTCGAGTTCTTCATAGCGAGCCTTCATCTTCGCAGTGAGTGCTTCCACTCTTCCCTCAGAAAGCAAGTCGATGTGCAGATTGAGCGCCTGCATTTCACGAAGCAATACGTTGAATGATTCTGGAACATTTGGACGACGAATTCTTTTTCCTTTCACGATCGCTTCATAGAGCTGAGTACGACCGTTGATATCATCAGATTTCACTGTGAGCATTTCTTGAAGAATATTGGCTGCACTGTACCCCTTCAAGCGCCCACACTTCCATTTCTCCGAGACGCTGACCACCATTCTGAGCTTACCTCCGAGTGGTTGCTGAGTAATCATTGAGTATGGACCAACACTACGAGCGTGGATTTTTATCTTCCACCAAGTGGTGAAGTTTGAGCATATATTTAATACCCACCATTGTTTTTCTTTGAATGGTTCACCCGTTCGTCCATCATAGAGTTGAACTTTTCCATCGGCTGGGATTCCAGCTTTTTCCATGAGTTCAGAAATCTGCTCTGTTGTCATACCGTTGAGAATTGGTGTCGCTACCTTGATTCCCAGTCGCAGCACCACCAAGATGCGTTTCTAGCACCTGACCGATGTTCATACGAGAAAGCACACCAAGTGGATTCAAGAGAATATCAACAGGAGTTCCGTCTTCATAAATGGCATATCTTCTACTGGTACGATTCGAGAAACGATACCCTTTGTTTCCATCGTCCCGCCATTTTTATCACCCACTTCGATTTTACGAGTCTGAGCAACATATACTTTGATTTGTTCAAATACACCAGTATTGAGATTGTCACCCTCTTCACGACGAAGACGATGCACGCCAATCACTTTACCACCAGAACCGGAAGGAAGTACGAGAGATGAATCTTTCACATCTTTTGACTTATCTCCGAAAAATCGCGCGAAGCAATCGTTCTTCTGGAGAAAGTTCCACTTCACCCTTTTGGCGTTACTTTTTCCGACCAAAAATATCACCCGCTTCTACATACGCACCGATTCGTACGATACCATCCGCATCAAGATCTTTGAGTTTTGCAGTAGAAACATTTGGAATATCATTGGTTGTTTGTTCAGGGGCCGAGTTTTGTTTCACGAACATCCATCGTATATTCTGCGATATGCACTGATGTATAATAATCATCCCTGCATGACTTTTTCAGAAATAATAATAGCATCTTCGTAGTTGTAACCATTCCAAGGCATATATGCCACGCGAAGATTGCGTCCTACCGCAAGCTCACCATTATCGATAGATTGTCCGTCAGCCAATATTTGTCCTTCTGTAATTTTTGTCCAGTGAAGACACGAGCCCATTGATGTACGATCATTCCAGTATTGAAATTTCGAAAGTGCGAAGTGGATATGTCTGTTTTCCGTTCGCATAAATCACAGAAATATGCTTCGCATCCACACCAATCACTTCACCATCAGCTTCGCCTTGATCACATACCCAGAACCTTCACCCACCACGCGTTCCATACCAGTACCAACGATTGGTGCTTCCGCACGAACGAGAGCACTGCCTGACGCATCATGTTCGTACCCATTTCCGCACGAGTCGCATCATCGTGTTCAAGGAATGGAATGAGCATTGTCGTTTCAGACATGAGTTGCTTTGGAGAAATATCAATATGCGTTACATCTGACACATACACGATAGTTGCTTCCAAATTTTCGACGAGCAGAAATTCGAGTTTCAGCGAAATTTCCATATTTATCAAGTTTTTGTATTCGCTTCCGCAATCACAAGTTGACGTTCTTGATATGCATCATAATAATCGTATTCATCGGTTACGAATCCACGAACCGCGATTTCATCAGCGTTGTATTTATCTTTGAGGATTTTTGCAGTTTTTTTCGTCGATCATTGTTTTTCTGCAATGATAAGATTGCCATCTTTATCAAAAAATATCTTCAAGCGTAATACGATTCTGTGGCGCGAGGTCCGTCATTTTTCACTTTGTTGAAAACTTTTCGATACGGAGTCGCGATAAATCCGTATTTGTCCCACCTTGGCGTATGACGCAAAATGTAATACGAGACCGATGTTTGGACCTTCTGGCGTGGCAATCGGACAACATACGACCATACTGCGTTGGATGCACATCACGAACTTCGAAGCCAGCGCGTTCGCGAGTCAAACCACCCACACCGAGCGCTGTAAGACGACGCTTGTTAGCAAGTTCAGAAATCGGATTTGTCTGCTCCATGAATTGTGAGAGCTGAGAAGTACCGAAGAATTCTCGCATTACCGCGATCATCGGACGAGAGTTGATGAATGTGCCTGGTGTTGCTTCATCAAGGTCAGTAATCACCGTCATACGATCTTTCGCGATTTTTCCATGCGCGCGAGACCAACTTTGACTTTATCATACACGAGTTCACCCACAGAACGCACGCGGCGATTTTCTAGGGTGATCGATATCATCTGAGAAAAATCCTGGACGACCTTCAATCAATGAAAGCAAATATTTGATACCATAGAGGAAATCCTGCGCCACTCAAAAATTGATTTGCATTTTTTTAATGTCTTCTTCTTCGAGCATTGGAACGGCATTCTTGTGCGCGTCAAACATTTCTGAAAGTTTGCGATTGACCTTAATACGAGCCACCTCTCCGAGTTCGAATCGTTTTTGGATCATAAAAAGTTGTCGTGAACAACTGCTCCACTCGCTCATCCGTCCCGAGATCTCCTGGACGAAGCAATTTGTAAATCGCGTAAAGCGCCTCCATTCGAGTTTTTGTTTTGTCTTTTTCGATGGTTGGAGCGATATATTTGGCAATCCATTCGTCTTCCCTTTGAATGCGTCGATAATTTCGGCATCAGTTTCATATCCCCAAGCGCGGAGCAAAACGGTCATTGGGATTTTTCGTTTTTGTCAATTTTTACATTAATAACGCCTTTTCGTTCAATTTCCACTTCAAACCAAGAACCACGATGCGGAATAATTTTCATTCCAAACATTCCATACTGGCGAGGATCTGGCGTGAAAAACATACCAGTCGAGCGGATAATCTGGTTTGATAATCACGCGCTCAATACCAGACACGATAAATGTTCCCATATCGGTCATCATCGGGATACCACCGAGATATACATCTTGTTCTTTGATTTCTCCTGTTATTTTGTTGAGCATCTCAAATCGCACTTTCATCGGTGCTTCGTAGTTGAGATTTTCGCTACAATCCATTACAGAAAATTTTGGCTCTTCAAGCTGAAAACCCTTTGTAATAAATTGTCAATTTTTCTCCAGAAAAATCATCGATTGAAAGGTCTTTTGAAACGCCTTATCAAGGCGACGATCGAGAAAATCTCGATAACCATCAAGCTGCACTTCAATGAGTCCTGAAGTTCTAGAATTGTTCGGTCGTCGTTGAAAAATATCGACCTTGAACACTATAAATTTCCCCAAGATTTTTGTGTCTTGAGGTTCAGTCATAGAAACATTCGTTTCTTTTTGTTTTGCCATGAAATCTTAGATGTTAGAAAAATAATTTTTTTCCTGATAAGAATCAGGAAATTTATCTTTCCGCAATATCGACATTTGTTCGCATCATGACAAGAATACGAAATAGTTAAATGAAGATTGACGGAAATTCTTGCGATAATTATATGAAAAATTTTCAAAATGTCAAGAGCTGAAATGGGGATTTTTGGAGGAAAATTCAAGAAAAATCTACAAAAATTTTTCAGAAATTGCGCGCAAAAATTGATAAAATCCTCATTTTTAGGAGGATTTTTGTGTTTGAAAAATTTTCTGATTTCATTGAGAATAGCCGGAACGAGCGCAAGAGCCGTCACGACCAGCCAAGTCGAGATCGAAATCGCCGTGAGCTTGAAAAATCTGTACCAACACAGGAATGCTCACGATGAGGATTTGCAAAATAATTCCAAGAGCCACCGCGCCAATGAGATAAAAATTGAAAAAGTCTCGCGAGAAATCATGCTTTCGTGTTCAGAACGAATCGAAAGTGCGAAAAATAATTGTGCGAAAACAAGCGTAATGAAGGCCATTGTACGAGCTTCTGCGGTTGCAAAATTGTTGCCACCAATCGGCGCGCCGTGCATTGCAAATCCGAGATAAATGCCGCGATTGTCGCAAGCCCCATAAGAATTCCATCGTACGCGCGCCCCCACCATTAGCGAAAAATCCATCTTTCGGGTTTCGTGGTTTTTCATCCATGATATCTTTTTCGCCCTGATCCATTCCGAGCGCTATCGCTGGAAGTGAATCTGTCACGAGATTGATCCAAAGAAGTTGAATCGCAAGAAGTGGCGATTGCCAACCAATCACGAGAACAAAAACATCGCAATCACTTCGCCGAGATTACACGACAAGAGGAAAATTACAGATTTTTGATATTCGCATAAATATTTCGTCCTGCTCAACCGCCTGCACAATGGTTGTAAAATTGTCGTCCAAAAGAATCATGTCCGCAGCGCCTTTGGCTACATCCGTTCCGGTAATTCCATCGCCACACCAATATCAGCCGCATTGAGTGAAGGTGCATCATTGACACCATCACCCGTCATCGAAACAATATTTCCATGCGAGCGAAGTGCACGCACAATGCGAACTTTGTGCTCAGGAGAAACTCGCGCAAAAATTTTATATTGAAGGACTTTCTGAGTGAATTCTTCTTGACTCATCGCGTCAATTTCTCGACCTGTAATCACCTCAGAAATATTGTTCGCAATGCTCAAATCTTGTGCAATCGCAAAGGCCGTATTTGGATAATCTCCCGTAATCATCACAGGTGTGATTCCTGCGTTTTTCGCGACTTGAATAGAATTTTTCACTTCTTCGCGAGGCGGATCAATCATCCCGAGAAGCCCTACAAAAATAAGATTTTTCTCCATTTCTGTGGCAGAAATATTTTTCTGAAAAATTTTCTGACAAAACTCGATACGCAAGCCCAAGCGTTCGAAGTGCCTTGTCTGACATCGCGCTCATCGCGCGCAAATACATTTTTCGTTTTTCATCGGTCAATTCGCGAATTTCGCCATTTTTCTAAAAATATGTGTCGAAATGTCCAAAAATATTATCCACCGCGCCCTTTGTGTAAATAATTTTTCAGATTTTTGAGAATTATTTTGAAGCAAAACAGACATCATTTTACGATCAGAATCAAACGGAGCCTCGCCAATTCGCGTGAAATTTTTGCCAATTTTTCGCGATTGATGCCGATTTCATCAGAAAAACCAAAAGCGCTACTTCTGTCGGATCGCCGGTTGCAACGCCATTTTTCATATGTCGCGTCGCTACAAAGCGTCATCCCTTCAGAAAGCCGCATTAATTCAGGATTTTTCAGCATATCAAGCGTTACGCGCGTACTGTTTGCATTACAAAAATTCCACAACAGTCATTTTGTTTTGCGTAAGCGTTCCGTTTTATCAGAACAAATAATATTGACTGAACCGAGCGTTTCTACCGCAACAAGTCGCTTCACAATTGCATTTTTCTTGGACATTTGTGTCACGCCAATCAGAAAGAACGACAGCCACAATCGCCGCCAAACCTTCTGGGATTGAAGCCACCGCGAGCGAAACAGACAAAATAAAAATTTCATTCAAATCACGATTTTGAAAATATCCCACCACAAAAATCACAAGACAAATCGCAATCGCCATTTTTCCAAGGGTTTTCCCGAGTTGTTCGAGATTTTTCGAGTGGAGTTTGTACGCTTTCTTCATTTTTCGAGAATATTGGCACATGTGCCCCATTTCTGTCGAAAGTCCAATATTTACAACCACTAACTCCACGACCTGCCGTCACCACTGTCGACATAAATGCCATATTTTTGATCGCCAATAGTGGTTTTTGGATCAGAAAAATTTCATTGGCATTTTTGGTTGGTACAGATTCTCCCGTGAGCGCCGATTCCTCAATTTGCAATTCTTGGCTTTCAATCAATCGAATATCTGCCGGCACAATTCGCCCAGCATCCAGCAAAATAATATCACCAACCGTCACTTCTTTGGCAGAAATTTCGAGTGTTTTCCCATCACGACGCACAATCGCCTGTGGCGCCGTCATATTCGCAAAAATCTCGACCGCCCTTCCAGCGCGATATTCCTGCGCAACGCCCAACACTGCATTAATGATAATTACAAAAGAAATAATCGCCGCGTCAATATATTCTTGATGCCAAATCGTGAGAATAATCGCCGCAAACAAAATATAAATGAGCCAATCATTCAACTGCACCAAAAACATCATCACAATCGATTTTTCATGTGGAAGTTCATTTTTCCGTATTGTTGGTGACGCTTGGCAACTTCCGCATCAGAAAGGCCCTGTTCGGCTGTTACACCCAAATCTTCGAGAACATCAGAAATTTTTGAGAAAAAGTATGCATATTTTTAAAAAGACACCACCAATATATCAGATTTTTGATTTTACAAAAATTTGATGATTTTTGAAAAATTTGAGAAATGTTTGCGAACCGAAAAATTTTTCATATAATTTTTATGCGTGAATTTTTATTTTTTTGGCGGCGATCAATATTTTTCATACGCTGTGATGTGGATCGATAGGTAAAATCCATTTTATCAAAAGTGGCGCGTGAGTGAAAAACACTTTGGACGCTCGCGATTTTTGGTGGCGTTTTTGGCGTTTTGGCCTCGGAATGCAAGCACCGATTTATCACAAAGCGTGAAAAATCAAATTTCAAAAATTTCTTATTCCAACTATTGCTTTTTGTGGATTTTGGGCATTATTTTTGGATTCATTAAATTTTTTTATTTGACTTTTTATTTATTTATATTGCAATAAATTTGCAGTACATCACTTTTTACAAGGAGACTTGAAATAAAAAACTGCAAAAATCGTTATGGTAGTGGCTACACTCACTCGTTGCAACTACTCAGGCACCTCCAACCGATGAGCTCATTGATAGAGGCCGCCTGAAGCTTCTTTCTAAAGAAGCGCAGCGAGTTGACGATCTGAACTTTAATCACAGAAAGATCGAAGATCAGGTACAGAAGTTAAAAACTCGACCTAGTGCCGATGTAAATGCGAATATCATTGTTGAACTCGAAAATCAGGTTAGGATAATAAAGATGAAGTCAGGCGGAGACGGCAACAAGGACGAGACGCGTGCCGGACTTTGGCATCAAGTGATGTTGCATCATGCCTTAAGAAGTTCCCTGAAAATAACGAAAATTCTTCTTTGTAGCCCAATTTGTTGTGCTACTTTTTGTTGTTTTTATTACTCACAAAAAGTTATTTGACTTTTAATAAAAATATATTATAATAATTTCGTAGTTCTTTTCTGTTTTTATTTTTCCAAACAAGGAGGTTTCAAGATGAAGAATTTACACTTTTTGGTAGGGTTAGTAGCTCTGTTCAGGGGCGTCAGCGATGGCACAAGGAGTCAAAATCATCAAACGACCCCATGGGCGACTTGATTTCCTTTTGTAACAAAGGGAAAGAAATCCGGTCAGCAAAGGCAAGGGCTATGAATTGTAAAGCACAAGCTCAAGCAATGCAGAGACAGGCAGTTTCTCAGGCAGAGTACCAATCCTGGGACCAACTGAGGAAGATGTGAGCAGGAAATACACATTATTTCTCGCATTCAAAGCGAAAAATCTTATTGCTTGTGCTAATAAAATGGGGCCGGTCAATGAGAAAGTCTGCAACCAGCATTTTGTGGGATACTAATCAAAGTCTTAGGACTTAACGCATATGCGTTAAGTCCTTTTCTTTATTTTCATAGAATTACTTGACTTTTTATTTAATTATATTATAATATCTTTGTAGTTCTTTTTCTTTAACATTTTGATAGGAGGTTTAAAATGAAGAATTTACAAACTCTGGTTGTATTTCTAGGTCTTCTCATCACTAGTGGCTTTGCGTTGGCTGATGCACAAAACGAACAAGAAGCTCGAATATCGTACAATTTTTAGGTACGGATTAGGTTCTATCTACCTGAACGATTTTGATACCGAGACAAACTCTATACTAATGAATATAGAGAAAATGAGGCAAAAAGCTGAAAATTCTTGGTCTCAAGAACGAATTGAAAGAGCTCGCACAGGCGACATTTCAGTTTAAACATAAGGTCAAAATTTATAGGGAAAAACTTGTTGAAAGAATGCCTGCAGAAAACATTTCCATAATGAGTGCAATAAAGATCTCAATAAGTAGAAGGCTATGAGCAACATACTAATCATTCATTCGGACCCAGTATACACTGGGTCTATAAAAATTCATTATTGCAAATTTTTGTAATAATATTTGGCTTAAAAATAAATGATTTTTCTAAAATTTTTCTTATTGCAATTTTTATGATAATATATTTTTATACAAATTTTTGCAATATATTTGAGAAAATGCAAAATTTAGCATTTTTATAAATCCCAAAGAAAAATAAAAATTTGCAAAATTTTTCAAAAAAATATACATTAAAATATAATTTTTAAAAATTTAAAAATGAGCAAAAATATTGCGATTGGGCGCTCAAAAGTGAACTCGATATCACGATGAAGAATGGGGAAAACCTGTTTTTGATGATAAAAATTTTTTTGAAATGTTGGTACTGGAATATATGCAGGCACTGAGTTGGCAGACGATTTTTACGGAAACGCGAGGCGATGCGGGAAGCTTTTAATAATTTTTGACGCGGAAAAATCGAAAAGTATGATGAGAAAAATGTGCAGAATTACTCGAAAATCCTGATATTATTCGAAATCGTCTCAAATCCAAGCACTCGCACACAATGCAAAAATTTTTCTTGAAATTCAGCGAGAATTTGAAGTTTTTCTGAGTACATTTGGGCATTTACGGATCAGAAAATTATTTTTGAAATCACGAAAAAATCAGCGATGTACCACCCAAGACCGAACTTTCTGAGCGAATTGCAAAAGATTTCAAAAACGTGGTTTCAAATTTTTGGGCCAACGAGCGTATATGCATTTTTGCAAAGTACGGAATTGTGAATGATCACCTGAAATATTGCCATTGTTATCAGAAATAATAATTTTCATTAAAAAGAAAAACCACCAAATGGTGGTTTAAAATTTTCAGATTACGACGGGTATCAAATATTCGCTCCGCGAGTCATCACTTGAACTCGTTCATGTACTTCGCGAATCGGAACATTGGGTTGTTCTTCGAATCTGTCCAACAAAAATTTCATTGCATGCGTTGAGTAAAAAGCGAAAACTGATTTTTCGTAAAACGAATTTTTAGGATTTCGATGATACGAGCGCATCATAGCTTGTGCTTTTGATGCGCAAAAGATTTTTCGGATTCATATCAACTCCTTCGTTTCTTGGCTGAGCAACAGGCCTCACATCAAGGAAAAAATTGTAATACAAAAACTTTTTGTCAATAAAAAATTTTTAAAATTAAAAAGAACCGCCAACTGCGCGGTTCCAAGGAAAATAAGGATTTTTCTTGTGAGCTGCATAAGATACAACGACGCCTCTGGCGACAAATAACACTTTTTCGCGCAAATACTGCACTGCGCGCTTTTTGTGAATATACATCAGAAATATCCTCCACAAATTCCACCAATGGCTGAAATCGCCGAATAGCGAAATCGCTTCGTTCCATAAAAACATTCTTGAAAAGGACAAAAGCCGAGTATTGAGATCAAGCTGTGATTATATCGCAATGCGTTGATGAATCCGCATTCCTTGCAACAAGAACAAATTTGGGTTGACCTGAAACAAATACCGCAAAGTCTCCTCCCTCATATTATAAAAATATGAAACGGACCAATGGGCGCATTGTCACAAATTCTGCCAGAAAATTTTGAATAACACGGACCGGAAGTTCGCGAAACTCAAAAGATGCGAGCAAAAATCGGCTGGATTTCGGAATCCGTCACTAGAATCACGTACAAAAATTTGGCAGCATATTCCGCTGGAACTTGTTGTACAAAATTTTTACAAGTTACCTCGTTCCGATGAAAATGCGCTTTCCAAAAATATTGCCAAATCCTCAAAAAGAGATATCTTCCAGTGATACATCACAAATTTTTATATCCCGAGAATACCAAATATTTTTCACCCACAATCTTATGAGTTCAGGCGGCGCTGAACGAATTTTTCCGCAAGACTCATAACATATCCTCCTACCTGTTTACCGGTTTTCACCTTATTTCAGTCCTCAAATGAGGCAAACATTGTACAAATTTTTAAAATAAAATTTTTGTCAGGTTTTTGAAACATTTTAAATCTTGCTAATAGGAGCAATTTTCGAGATTCATTTTTGATTCCCATCCCAGAAAATGCGATATCACCAATATTTTCCTTGATAGCGACGATTGTACCTGTTCCATACTGCGGATGGCGAACGCGCGTTCCAACAGTAAAATCCGAAGCATTATTTTTTTCTTGTGAGGTGGAGCTTTGGGCGTAGAAGAAGTGTTCGAAGAAAAATATTCCCAAAACTTCCAAAAACTACTTCCTGACGACCCGGAAAAATACTTTTTGGCAGCATGATCTTTTCGCTCAGCATTTTCCAAAAATTCTTCTGGAATTTCTTTTGAGAAATCGAGATTTTGGATTCGCAGAATATGAACCAAAAATTATATCGCTCATATGCACGAGAAATGTAAAGCTTTTCCTTTGCACGCGTGATTGCTACATACATCAGGCGGCGTTCTTCTTCGAGAGCGGCCCCCATCTACAAGCGACCGAGAATGTGGAAAAATCCCTCCTCTGCCCCAGCGATAAATACGATTGGAAACTCAAGCCCTTTTCGCGAGATGCACCGTCATGAGTGATACATGACCAGCGTTATTTTTCATCCTGCTCGCGATCCTGATCGGTAATGAGTGCGATATCTTCAAAAAGTCGCAATATTTTCTGGATACATAAGCCCATCATAGCGCGAAGCCATCGACATAAATTCGGCAAGATTTTCCATTTTCCCTCATATTCGGCGTCATCATACTCAGCCTTGAGATACTCATCATAACGCGTTCGTTTAATGATATCATCCATCAGCTCGGCAATCGTTTTTCTTTTGGAGATTTCACGAAAAACTTTATAACTCGAACAAAACGCACGAATCCCATTGGCTCCTAACGCCCGTCATCGCATTCAAAAAGCCATTCATTTTCAGAAATTTCTGCAATATTGAGATGCTCGTTTTCCATCAATTTTTCAAAAATTTTTCCAACGATTTTTCACCAATTTTTCTACCAGGAACATTGATAATTCGACGAAGCGAAAGTAAATCGAGCGGATTGAAAATCACGCGAATATAGCGCAGAATATCCTTGATTTCTTTTCGTTCATAGAATTTTACACCACCAAAAACTCGATACGAAATATGATAAGCGCTTCTTCCAAAAAGTCGAGATTGCCCATTTGTTCGGTACAAAATCGCAAATTCACTATAATCCTCGGCTTTCGTATCACGAATGAGCGTCGCGATTTGCTCAGCTTCGTGTTTTTCGTCAAGCCCCTCGATGAGCGTTACTTTTTCACCCTCAGGCTTGTTGGTGAAAAGAGTTTCCATCTGATTGGCATTATTTTTTTGATGACAGCATTTGCTGCGTTAATAATATTTTTTTGGTAGAACGATAATTTTCTTCCAAATTGATAATTTTTCGCTTCTGATAGTCTTTTTGAAATCAATAATATTTTGAATATCCGCGCCGCGCCAAGAATAAATCCCTTGCCAATCATCACCCACAACACAGAGATTTCGCGTTTTGGAAGCCAAAATTCGAATAATTTCGTATTGCAAATGGTTGGTATCTTGATATTCATCCACCAAAAATGCGAAAAACGATTATGATCTACCACCTCAGGAATATCAAGCGTTTTTCGAAAAAGTAACAACAAATCATCAAAATCCATCGCATTTTGCTGTTTCACTTTTTCCCTGCATAAATGCGATAGACATCGAGAATTACAGACGCCACATACGAATCCACTGTCTGCGAATATTCATCAGGTGAAAGCCCATCGCCCTTAGCGCGTGAAATTCCGCCATGAATCGCACGCGGATTAAATTCTTTGTCATTGATATTTTGTTCTTTCATGATAGACTTCACGAGACGAAGACAATCATCCGCATCATAAATCACAAAAATCTTTTTCCATAACCTACCCGATCCGCAAACATTCGCAATGCCGCCACCGAGTGAAAAGTCCCAACCAAAGGCAATCTCGCATCACGAAATGGGTTAATATTTTCCTCTCAATTCCCAGCTTTTTCGCACTGCTCACGCATTTCTCGTGCCGCTTTATTCGTAAAAGTCACACAAAAATCGATTTTGGTAAAATCTCGTGATCACGAATCATCGAAACGACGCGCTCCGTGAGTGTATGAGTTTTTCCGGAACCCGCACCAGCATTGATCGGAAGCGGACCATCAATAGTATTTACAGCGTCTTGTTGTTGAGGGTTGAGCATATTTTTGATTTAATTTTTCGTGCGCATTGTAATTATCAAAAAGCGAGAAATTTTTTTGAGAAATTTTTGGAAAAATTAAAAATCTCGAAGAAAAAGGAGCCAAATGGCTCCCAAGGGTATTTCAGGGTTTAAGTAAGTACTGGTAAATTCCTCCAGTAGCTCCTGACGCATTGTTGTGCGTCTTAATTTCTTGAAGGTATGCCTGAATGTTAATAATGTACCCCTTTTGTCTCAAAGTTGTACCCTTTCTTTCCCCAAATTTGTGCTGATAGTCCCCGATATCGTGGCTATGCAAGGGAAAGATATATACTCCTTCTCAGGTTCCGCATTTCGATCAAATATTAGCATTGCATTACTAAAACCCCTGATTCTGATAATGTTTCAGATGTAGAAAGAACATATTAGTATCATCGGGATTCATCGTGAATGACTGATATTCATGCTGATCAAGTAGTTCTTGCCATTCAGGAACAATCAGCGAACCAATCATATGTTTCATAAAAATATCCTTTTCGTAAAAATGAAAACATAATACATCAAACAATGAAACAAATATTTTATAAATATTTTTTTATTTTTGTCAATATTAAATTTTTGTAAATACTATTTTTACGCAAAAAAATAGAGAAAAAGTCAAACACTTTTGTGAATTTTTGTGAATCTTTGATTTTACTGGGCTTTTTGTATACTGACGCCATAATTTTTCTTTTTCGTGTGGACTTAACTAAACTTTTTGGCTCGCGATCACGCGTGAAGCTTCTGGAAAAATTTGTCATCGAAGATATCGTTTCCCGCTCTACCAACGGGTTTTTATCCGTGAATTGTGCCGTGATTTGGACGAGCAAATCAATGCTGTTCGCCGCGAACTCATCAATCTGGAATCGCTTGGCCTCTCAAATCCTACGAAGAAAAACAAGAAAAATATTATATGCTCAACAAAAATTCGGGAATTTATCCAGAAATTTCTGAAATGTTTTTGAAGGCATACGATGTTTTGACGCCACTCAAACAATTTTTAAAATGACGAAAAACGCTTGATCTCGTCACGATTTCTGAAGCAATTGTAAATTTTCGTAACGAAACCACGAATAATATCGTCGACATTTTCATCATCGGAGACTTGGATCGCACTGAATTTAATCTTTTGGAAAAGTTTTTCGGGATCAAATATGCAATTATGTCGCTCGAAGATTTTACCAATCGTCTCGAATACAACGACAAACTCTACTTTTCTATCTTGTCACAAAAAGGAAATTTATTTTTGCAGCGACAAACTCAATATCGAAGAAAGTATGGAAGCTCGACTTCGTGCTATGAAAATATTCAATTATCCCTATTGGGATTTTATCAAAATACTTTTATACAAATAACGTTTTGCGCGTTCCAAATTTTGCAAAACAGCGTCATCATTTCCAGCACCAAGAGCTTGCGGATCCACTTGAAGTGAAAAATTTGTGAAAAATTTTACTGTATTCAACTTAATAAGCAGTGATCTCGAGCGGCATCAAACCCTTTCCGGGAAATAATTTTTTCGTCGCTTCGCGCTTATCCGAGAGATACACAAACCCATCGTTGAGCCCAAAAGATAAAATGTCTCGCATCAAATCTACACCACTATTTGGATCAATATTTGCGATAGAAAGCGCGGTGTGTTCGGTCATGATAGTTTCTGGACGCGCATCGCCGTACGCCGCAATGATAAACATCCAGGTTTTTTGGCGGTGCATTGATGACATTGAGCATCAAATTCTGATATTTTTGTTGCAGAATTTTCAAATGCTCACACGAACCAATCTTTTTTCAGAACGGTGCGGCGGATGAATATTTACCATTTTTACGCCCAAATCGGCCGCCATTTGAAGCACAAATTCTAGTTGATTGGTTGTGAGTTGTTTTTCTGGCATGGTCGCTCACGATTTTTCACACCAAAAATCTGCGGAAAGTTTTCGCAAATATTCTGCATTAAAAAGTATCAAACGCTGAAAAATCAATACAAGATCAATGCCATCGTATTCTGATGCAAAATTCAAAAATACGATGCAATCCATATCCTACAAGCGATGAAGTCGAAAGTAAAAGCATCAAAAATTATTTATGAGGAACCAAAAATCTCGTTGGTTTGTTGGCGAGTTTTTCTTTTGTTAGGAAGTTCTTGAGATTTTTGCTACCAACAATCAATAATTCCCTGAAATTCGCGCGCCTCCTCTGAGAAATTCTCAATCGTAAAAATCTGGATTCGCAAAATATTCACAAAATTCGATACAAATTCTCGCAAACGCTCATCATCCGAATCCAGAGGGCGCTGATGGTTAGCAATCATCATCCATAGCGTCCTATCTCCATTCAAAATCAGTTTGGCCAAATAAGTCGCATCGATTTTTGTTTGGAAAATCAGCCGGCATCGGCGAAGAATGCATTTCCTTTAGGGCGCTTTTCCAAAAGCACGAAAAAGCGTCATGAAAACCTACTGGATAAAAAGCCCACTGTTTAATAGCTTCTCAAGAATTCATAATTTTTAGAAAGAAAATAAGTACACGTTCAGTGTAGCGTATTTTCTTTTTGCAAATTATTCGTCATTTTTGGAGCGCCGACGCATTTCCGCAAAACGAACGATCGTCGAGAATAATCATTTTTCGTTGGCATTGAGGCGAGATTTTCCGCTTTTTAATTTCCAGAAAAATACTCGCGCAAACCGCCTTCCGAAAGCCCATCAAAAAATAATATAATCCGTCTCATTTTCCCACAAAAACCATATCTTTCGGCGCGTACGGGAAATTGGGGCATTGATGGCAAAATCATAAATCTCGCCAGTAATCGCGTTTCTCGAGCCACGCACTGCGTCTGACGAATCTCAACACCAATTCGCTGAATTTGCACCCATAAAAACCAATTATAAAGCCAAAAATGATTCCTATTAACAAAGCAACAATATCCATAAATTTGATTTATTTTGTTTTTCTATATAATATAAAATAATTTTCGTAAATCAAATTTTTATGCTGCTTTGCTATCATCATTACTCGTGCCGAACTTCGTGATGCGCTCGTAAGTTTTGTCTCTGGAATCAAACAAACACACTCGACCGATTCAGTTACTTTTTATCAAAAATAATTATATTTTTGTTTTTCTGAAAAATACGCGCTTCGCGATCTGTACGAAATGACGATTCAGGAATATCAGCCAGAAAAATTATTTTAACAGATGTGGGGCGAAGTGTTGATGTGGATCACGAAATTGGTGACATTATTTTGCTGAATATTTTTCTAGTTTTCAAAAAGAAATTCTTGAAAACAGAAATCACGAGCGAAAATCGTGACAATCTCATTGGAAAAGCAAAATTTTTAGAAATTTTTGATGAGCAAAAGATTATTTTGTCGAGATTATGGGCTTTCGGTTGGTGGAATTATCGTGGAAAATACACCAAACGATGCGGAAATCGCGGAAAAAAATTGATGGCGGTGTATGAGGCGGATGTGTACAGCGAAAAATTCGACGACGGAAATTGTCGAAATTATGACCGAAAATCTCGTACCAACAGTTTTTTTCTTGTAGGAATTGTGAGCGGAAAAATTGGCAAAAACGAGCGAAAATCCATACCAAATCGTCGCAGAAAAATATGCTTACGACGATTCGTCTCTTGAATGATGAGGAAAAATTTATAATTTTCCCATTTTTCATTCTTGAGATTTCTTACAGATTTTTTTGATACAATTTCTTTATATTATAAAAAAATTTGTATGGAAAAATCTGCTCAACTCGAAAAATTCTGGCAATGGCGCGCGACCAAAGTGATTTGTTCGCTTTTATGGCAGCACTCTGATTCTTGGAACCCACAAAATCGTGCACCATTTTTATGGATATCATAGCATCGCCAATGCACTACGAATTTTCTCGGCAAAATCGTTTTTCATGACGTGTATTTGCAAGAAGTTTCGTATTTTCACGAATATACGCCTGAATTGAAAAATGAGAAATTTTTCGCTCGCATATAATTGGGAAAAATATTCTCAAAAAGCTTGTTTGCAATTTTTATTTTTGACGGGCGGACCTCGCACTTTGGACGATTATTATGCGAAAAATGCTTGAATATATTATTTTTGGAACAGAAAATTTGAACGAAAAATCAAGAAGAAGATTCTGAAAAATGATGCCAACGAACCAAAATTATTACACAGAACAAACGGAAGATTCTCAAAAATAAAATCCCCAAAATGGGGATTTTTGCGCTTCATGGAGCCACCATCGCTTGAACCCGAGACCTCACCCTTCACCATGGGTGCGCTCTACCAACTGAGCTATGGCGGCATGGGCGCATTATAAAGATTTTTCCAAAAGCAAATTTTTCACAAAATAAAATCCCCAAACGGAGAAATTATTTGTTTCATTTTTGAGAGCACGACCAGCCAAAAAAGCTCATCCAGATCACAAAAATAAACACAATGAGCGCTATAAATGGAATAGTCAAAAATCAAAAACCATTACGCCAGTTGTTTGTACACACGAAGATTCAGGATCCTCAGAACAGCTTGCAGGAAGAATTTCTTGCGCTTTCAAGATCCACTTTTGGACGTGCATTGTGTAGTGATATACCGAAAAATCATGCCCCAATGGTCGCAAGTGTTCCAATCACGCGATGATTTCCTTTTGATTCCAAAAATCAATGAAATCGCAACAATAATTTCAAGTGGGAACATAAAAAAATTCGTTGCCACCAGCAAAATTCACACATTTAACCCGAAACCGTATTGATATGTCAAAGCTCCGAGAGTCGCTATAGTGCCGCAAATCCTGCCATTCCAAGATATATAGAATATTTTTGCATGAGCACTACATTCGCGTGCTTTTTGAGAAAAATAAATGCAATAATATGCAAAATGGTAAGCCCCTAAGAGAGCAAGACCAAAAAGTTGCGAGCACAAACGAAAAATCATCAATATGCACGCCCAAGAAAAATATCTATTTCCATAAATTGTTAAAAGAGACACAAAAATTCCTAAAAATTTAGGGGAATTTGGATTAGATAGCATAACGGTAGAAGGCTACGATTGTGTCATTTCCGATAAAATCACCCACTGTTTGATCAGGATTCACTACGAATGGTTGAGTCAAAAGTGCATTTTCTTCACGGAATTTTCATTTTTCCTTCAATAATTTTTGAAAGAATATCATCTGGTTTTTCCAGCATTCTTTGGGTCTTCCTTCATAATAGCAAGCTGAATATCTTTTCTTTTTGCCACCACTTCGTCAGAAATATCGATTCGGAGAAACAACCTGCAGATTCATTGCTACCACATGCATTGCCACCTGCTTTAATTTTTCTGCATCAGTTCCAGCTTTCGCTACAACTACCGCAGCATTTTTAAAGTTTGAGTGAACATAAGAAGCAAGTACTTTTCACCTTCCAATTTTTTGAAAGTGTTTTAATCACCATATTTTCACCAACTTTCAAAGTATATTCAGAAGCCTTCAATTCTTCTGCCTTTCGCGATAGCTTCTTCATCAGAAGATGCCGCCTTACGAAGGTCGATAAAGTGAGTAAGCATTCCGTCAAAAGTTTCATTTCGAGCCACGAAGTCAGTTTCACATGTTACTACTGCAACATATGCTGTATTTCCGTCAGTTTCGATTTTAATTTTACCTTCGTTTGTTTCATTTCCAGCGCGTTTTGCTGCCTTCGCAAGACCTTTTTACGAAGAAGCTCGATCGCTGCCTCCATGTCTCCGTTAGCTTCTACAAGCGCATTTTTACAGTCAGACATTCCAACCCCTGTGCGCTCACGGAGTTCTTTTACCATTTGAGCAGTAACTGCCATAAATCGTCAAAAATTAAAATAAAAATTAGTGGAGTAAAAAGAGGCTTAAGGAAAGATACTTTTTCAATAAGCTTTATCTACATATTGCATGTTGAGGAATTTCAAATCTCCCATATACGCTTTGTATGCACAAAAAGCATTACCACAACTAAAAGCAATGATGCGAGTGAGAAAAATCAAACCAATTACTGGAAGAATTGCTAAAATTCCTAAAATAATATTTACGAGAACCAGTCCAAAAAGATTGTTTCATGTAGAATGTTACAAATTCTGTCGCCATAAAATGTGGAGCGAAGAAAATATGGCACCAACCGCTGCAGACATTTTTCCTGAGAGTCTGTAATTTGTGGAGTAGATCATAGTTTTAAAAAAGAAAAAGGAATAAAAATTTTAGTAAAAATTATGCTGCTTTTTACGAGGAGCAAAAGTTTTTGTTTTTGTTAGAAGGCTTTTCTTTCATCAGCTTTTCGAGTTTTGATAGAAGGCTCACTCTCCAAGCATGAAAGCAAGAGATTTGATAGAATTCACATTACAAGGCACAAAGTAATCAGCCTTATCAATATCACCAGTTGATCCAAGAAGTGCTACAGAAGGGATCTTAAGAGTCCGAGCTCCGTCAAGGCAAGATCTTCGTAGTGTCCATCAATCACAAGAATCAAGTCTGGAACACGACGCATTTCTTTCTCACACCTGCGTATGCAGTTCTGAAAGTTTTTCAAGTTCTTTCATTTTACCCGCCTTTTCTGTAAGACTATCAGCATTCCATTTTCAAGATCGCGTTCAAGTTCAGCGTAGTAAACCGATTCGTTTACGAATTGTAGTAAAGTTTGTAAGGAGTCCTGGAACCCATTTTGAATTTACGATAAAAGTGTCCTGTTGCAGTTGTGCGCTTTCTACAAGGTCTTTTGTTTGAACTTTTTGTACCAACCAAAAGTACAGATTTTCCACGAGAAGTGTAATCTTCGAGAACTTTCTTCACTTCTTCGAGCTTTTCAGCTGTTTTATAAAGGTCGAAAACATGAACTCCGTTCTGGATTCCAAAAGATAATCGCGCATTTTTATGGCGACCAATTCACGCTTGTGCCCGATGTGCACCGGGTGTTTTCAAGCCTACTCTCAACGAGATTTGACATAGAGAAAAATAAAAATAATCCTTGACGAATATTTTTCAAAAAGATTCAGTATTAAAATTATGTCTATTTTAACAGGAAAATCTTCATTTTTAGAAAAATATTCCACCAAATTTTCATGATTCCGAAAAATGGCTTATGAGCATTATATAGAATTTTGCAAAAAGCAAGCGTTTTTAAAAATCGTGATTTCGTGAGGTTTTTGAATGTCGAAAATTTTCTTGCAAATTTTTGGAAATTTTTAGAATTTGTGTATGAAAAATTGCAATTATTGGCGGCGGACCCGCTGGAATGATGGCGGCAGCAAGCTTTTTGAAAGCACACAAACAATGGATTATGAGGTTCATATTTTTGAAACCAATAAGGTTTTGGGCCGAAAATTGGTGATTTCTGGCGGCGGACGATGTAATGTCACGACTGGAATTTTTGATAAAAACACTTGCAACCAAGTATATTTCGTGGATTTGATTTTTTTGGAGTCATCACTGGTGAATTTTCTCCGAAAAATGCAAAAATGGTTTGAATCACACGATTTGCCACTTAAAAATACAAGAAGACAATCGGGTTTTTCCTGTTTCAGATGACGGAAATGATGTGCTCGCAGTTTTTGAAAGAATTTTTAAAAATAATTCCAAAGTATTTTTTTACACTTTCAGGAAAAAAATCCAAAAATATCGAAAAATATCTGAAAAATTTATTATTACCAGTACAAATACCTCTCTGGAAGCGGATTATTGTGTTATTGCGACGGGAGGGAATGCGTATCGGCACACAGGGTCAACGGGTGATGGCTATGCGTTCGCAAAAATCTCGGTCATCAAATCACTGCACTCGGCCCTTCCCTATCAAGTTTTTGATTCAGGAAGAATTTCTCATTTCTGAACAACATTTTCTGATGCGAAAAATTATTTTCACTCACGAAAATGAGAATCTTACATGAAGCCTTTTTGCTAACGCATTTTTGGAATTTCTGGGCCGCTTACTTTTATGCTTTCATCTCACTTGGCATGGTCAGAAATTTTGGAACAAAAAAATATTTTTGGCGCCGATTGCAACAATGAATTTTGATGATTGGAACCAGTTTTTAAAGCAAAAATTTCAAGAACATCCGAAGATTTTTGCCATTTTACGAGAAAAATTGTCAGAAAAAATTTTGTGATACGATTATTTGCGAGTTTTTGCTAACCTGAAAGAAGTTTTCGCTGGCAGCATTTCAAAAATGATCGAGAAAAATCGCAAAAATTGCTCGGTGATGGCTTACAAACTAACGCTTTTGGAGCGTCGACCATGAGACGAATTCGTGACAGCAGGTGGCATTGAAAACCACCGAAATTTCACCAAAAACCATGGAATCCAAAAATTTGCGAAAATCTGTATTTTTCGGGCGAAATTTGAATGTAGACGGCTATACTGGAGGATTTTTCGCTCCAAATTTGTTGGTCAACTGGATTCGTGGCAGGGCGCACAATCGCGGAAAAATCTCATAAATCCCTTTTGGGATTTTTATTTCAAATCTGTGGCATAATGAACGGCAAGGTAATAAGTACCATTTTTCAGCAAAACCAAGTCCCATTTTTGGAAATTTGATTTACCATCGTACGATAATGTACGCCATTATATGCTTTTTCTGAAAGGAAAAATTATAAGTTTTTCGAATGGAATCAATCGCAGCCTGCGTACAATCCCCATGAGAACAGCGGAACGCGCCAAAACCAAGATTTTCTGTATGTTTTGAACGATTTAGAACAATCGCATTTTACACCCTGTTCTGTAAACCATTTGTCAATAGCTCCAAAATTATAACAACCATAATTGGTTGCACCAATACATCCATCACCAGGACGTCCGTGCGTCGTATATCCACGATCGCGAGAAAATTTCTGCCCATTCTTGAGCGGTTTTTTTCCAAGCATATGATGCGTTGAATATGGTGCCAAGCCTTTTTCAGAGCGAAGGCCATTTACCCAACCAAGCCAGGCTTGCTCAACGCGCGCCATATCCACATTGCCCACTGTACGAGATTCTGGAGAATAATTTACTGAAACCGCAGGATTGCTTTTGCGGATACTCGAAGCGGTTGGCGTAGAAGTTTTAGTGCGTTGATAGGATTTCGATACACAACACGAGAAAGCGCTTCATTTCGTGCTTGTTCATCAATCTGTGGTTCTGAAACGACATTAACAACATTGGCAGATGCACTATTAAGCGCACGCATTCGTTCCCTGGTTTTTGGCTCGAATAGCTTCAAGACGAGCATCTGCTTCAGCACTACGACGATTTGCTTTGCACCTGAATATCAACCTGTGTCTGATAATTCATTTGGCTTTCAAGCGATGGTCTGAGCATTTGCGCAGAAGCCTGGGAAGCCATAAAAATCGACCCCAAAAAGGATCATTGGTATGTATTTTTATTTTTCATAAAGGTAAATTACAAAAATACAAAATTAGTTTTAGCACAAAATTTTCAATTTGTAAAGTTTTTCACAATAAAAATTTAATGTCAAGTAATCAATTTTATATGGGTATCATCGAAATTTTTCTTGATTCATTGTATGGAAATGATTTTTGTCAAATTTTTTTCTTTTTTTGAAACTCTTGATTTTCATAGGAAAATTTTTATAATATTCGCGTCCCATCTGGTAGTGGATCTGTATCTCTTTGAGAGAAGCTGAGCTAGTCTATGATGAGATTTTTAAAAATCAAAGAAAAAAATTGACTTTTAAAATTTTTGCATAATATAGTCAGGACAATACAAATTTTTAGCCCCATAGTTCAATGGTTAGAGCGACGGTCTCCAAAGCCGCAGATCTGGGTTCGATTCCTAGTGGGGCTGCCAAATAGGTTTTAAAAATCTCCTTTATCGGAGATTTTTGCTGTGTATTTTTCAAAAATCCCTTTCGGATTTTAAAAATTCTTCTACAAAATCTACCGCATCAGCCGTGCGTTCAATTTCGTAGAATTTTTGTTGTGATTTTTCAAATTTCAAATCAACCTGACCAATCGGCCCATTACGATTTTTTCGAATCAAAACATTTTGTCACACCAGGCGTTTCAGAAAATTCATTATAATAATCATCACGATACAACATCGCGATAATATCCGCATCTTGTTCAATAGAGTCCCGATTCGCGCAAATCCGACATTACCGGGCGCTTATCTGGACGACTTTCAAGCTGACGAGAAAGCTGAGAAAGCGCGATGACCGGTACATCTAATTCGCGCGCAAGCGATTTGAGGCCACGAGAAATCTCAGAAACTTCCTGTACACGATTGAGCGAATTTCCATTCGACATAAGCTGCAAATAATCAATCACGATGAGGTCAAGTCCCGATTCCATTTTGAGGCGACGAGCCTTTGATTTGATAGAGTGAGGCCCCTCCTGCTGGCGAATCATCGAGATAAATTTTTGGAATGCGAAAGCGTCTCAAGTGCATCGCCCATTCTCGCAAATTCATCTTCAGTCAATTTTCCTTTTTGTAATTTCCAGCTGTCAACCGCCATCGCTGCGGCAATCAGACGATCCGTCAATTGTTCTTTGACATTTCGAGAGAAAAATCGCAACATGACGATTTTTTGGCGACATTTTGTGCAAAAATTGAGCGCAATTGCGGTTTTACCCATAGATGGACGCGCCGCAACGATAATCAGATCTCCTCGCTTGAATCCACCCAGCTTTTCATCAAAAACTTTTGTAACCTGTGCTAATCATATTTCGCTGAACCAGCTCTGGATCGGCATGAATGGCTGCAAATTCTTCATAACGATTATTGAGAATCTCACGAATTGGCACCAATTTATTCTGAATAAATGTCTGCGTTACGCCAAAAAGCGCCTTTTTCAGATTTTTTTCCAAAAGCTCTGAAGTATCGCTCACTTCGTCATATCAATGCATAATAATCTCATTTCCGCACGAATCAATTTTCGCAAAAACAGATTTATTTTTGACGATTTGTGCGTACTGAAAAATATTGGCACTCGAAAAAACGCTCGTCATCAATTCAGCCAAAAATTGGTTTCCACCGATGGATTCCAATTTTTTTGATCATCAACATTTCGCGAACCGTGATCGAGTCGATCGGACGGTTACTCGCGTATAATTCTTGCATTGCGCCGTACACAATAGAAGTGCAGGGTCATAAAAATCATCACTTGCAAGCAAGTTGGCGACATGCAACATCGCATCTTTGTCAATAGAATTGAGCCGAGAACTCATTTCTCGGCTTCAATACTATGTGGTGGGATAGTGAGTGCCACTTTTTAAAAAATTATAAATTATTCTTCAATAGTTCAGAAATTTTTGCCATTTCTTCTTCGGCTCTGAGTTTTTTTCAATATATTGACCAATTTCTGGCGCGTCATATGGTGAAAGATTTTTGAGTTTCGTAAGCGTCTCAATGGCTTCTTTTCGCTTTCCAAGAACAATTTGTGATTCTGAAAGCAATGCTAACATATCTTTATCCATCGGCCATTTTTTTGAGATACAATCGTGCGTACTGATACACATCAGACATATCACCGAGCTCGCGCGCAAGATCTCGTCAAAACATAGAGTGCATTTTCCTCATCGCCACCCAGCGTCAAGATTTTTATAAACTCTGTAAGCGATTTCGGTTTTTGGTAATAATGAGGTTGTTGGCTAAATGCTCAAAAATTTCCTCGTCCTCTGTGTGCGCTAAAGCCAAATCTTTATAGACAATTTCCGCTTTGTCAAAATGCTTTTCCGCTTCATAAATTTCAACCCAAAAACAAATTGAGTTCGCGATGATCTTTTTGAGAGAAAGTCCTTCCACGATAGCGGAGCGTGCCTCAGAAATCATTCCTCGCGCCATCAAAGTTTTTTTGCATGATTGGTGAGTTCGTACAATTTTTCCACATGTGGGCCTTCCTTTGTTTTCGGCTTTTCTTCAATAATTTCTTTGACAATTTCGTGAGATTTTTGGAGTAATTCATTGGTGCGATCAGAGGTTTTCAGTTCTACCTCCTTCTGAGATTTTTCTGATTCATCAGCTTTGTCTTCAGAATTATTCTCAGTTTTTTTCCTCTGTTTGGAAAAATTCGTCTGATTCCTGTTCTATTTCTTCAAAAAGTTTTTCGGCATTTTCTGGATTTTCATGAATTTCTTCTGCTGGGTTTTTCAGATTTTTCTGCTTCTGACTCAGAAATTTCCTCTATTTCATCAACCACATTTTCAGCCTCTATATTTTCTGAATCCTCGATTTTCTCATTTTCCGCAACAATTTCCCTAATTTTTTTCCTCATCATCAACATTATTTTTCTTCATAATTTTCCGTATTTTCGACTTCTTTTTCTTCTATGATTTCTTCTTTTTCCTTTTCAGGTTCATTAGAATTTTTCATCATCCTCAATTTGTTCCTCTGTCGTTGTCTCGTGAGCAGAATTTTTCAGTTTTTTTCTTCTGTCGCTTCTTCCGTTTTTTTCTTCAATATTTTCAGACTTTTCACCCAATTCTTCTGCAATTATTTCTTTCTGAACATCTTCATCAGTGATTTCTTTTATCAATAATTTCTTCATCGCCACTTATCGTTTCGATTTTTCTTGAATTTCGATATTTTTCTTCCTCTTTTGCAAATTCTGTTCTGCTTCACGAATTTTTGAATAATTGGAGAAATTTTTCTTCTTCAGATTCAGTCGTTTCTTTTTATTTTTCATCCGCATCAACAATTTCTTCCATTTTTCTTCATTATTTTTCTGTTTCATTATTTTCTGTTTCATTCTCGATTATTTTTCAGTTTGCTCTGTTTCGTTATTTGTATCATCAATGTCGTTGGCTTCAATATTTTCTATTTCTTCATTTTCTGTTTCTTTTTCTTCAGGCACTACTTCATTTTTCTCATTTCTTCAATTTCCTCTTGTGTGATTTCCTCTATTTTTCTTCATTCTCAAGCATTTCTGTCTCTTCATTATTTTCAATTTCTTCGGTTTTATCCTCCTCAATTTCTTCTGCTTTTTCAATTTCTTCATGTTTTACTTCTTCTTGTTCCTCCGTTTTTCCTCAGCCTTTTTCTTCAATTTCCTCCAATGTAATCGGTGGTGGAAGCTTTTTCCTCTTCGTGCATACTTTTCCGCCTGTTCTCGTCAAAATATCAAAATCACGAGATTGAAGCTTTACGTCACGCTTATTTGGGCCAAAAACTCGAATAATTCGTTCAATATATTGATACAAATATGTCAAAAAGAATTATCGCAGCAATCACGACAAAAATCATCACCAAAATGGTTTCAAATCGCGCAAAAACGCTTGTGATTTCCATAATTTTTTAAAAATGATTTCGAATAATATAGGGAAAAACAAGATTTTTGTAAGTAAATTTGCGCGCTTGCCCACGAAAAACTTTTTAAATAAAAACTTGATTTCTCACGAAAAATATATATACTTCATCGCGTTTTAATTCGTGTCATTATTTTTATGTCAAATACTACGCTTATCAATGCCATTCAGGCAGATGCAAAAAGAAAACTCAGAAATTCCGTACTGGTCAAGAAGTAGAAGTACACCAGATCATCAAGGATGGTGACAAGGAACGTATCCAGAAATTCCGTGGTCTTATCATCTCAACTCGTGGAGCAACTCCTCTTGATACTATGATTACTGTTCGTGCCGATATGGACGGAATCGGGATCGAAAAAGATTTTTCCCAGTAAATTCTCCATTCATTCAGAAAAATCGACATCCTTCGTCAGTTCAAGGTTCGCCATGCTAACATTCGTTACATCCGCAATCTTACTGGTAAAGCTGCTCGCTTGAAAGAAATCAAATAATTTTTCCCTATTTTGGGGATTTTTATTATTTCAAAAATTCTTTCTCAGGACTTTAAAAATATTTTCACAAAAATTATAAAATTTTGCAAAATTTGGCAGCAAAATCCTTCCAAATTTTTTTCTCTTTTTCTAAAAATATAGTACAAAAATAAATATATTTTTGTCAATTTATCTTGTATCAATTTTTGTGTTCTTGCTATAAATTTTGAAGAAAAATCAAGTAAAAATTTAAAAATTTTTTCCTGATTCGTGCTTTTGCTGATGCCATTGCCAACGCGATATTTTTGACCAAAAATATATAAATATTCGTGTCAAACTTTTTAAACTTTGACTTTCTCAGATTTTTGACTAAAAAGGATGCATAAATTTTTGAAATATTTTTATGTCTTCATTCGACTTTTGCTCATCTCGAAAAATCCGTAATTGAAATGTCAAAATTATTCGAAAACCAGATTTTCTGACTTATTTCAAAAATTTTTCACCGTTGATGCAACAAATTCGCAAGTAACGTTGGGCGTGCTCTCGCATTCCATAAAGATAATCTTTCAAAAATTCTATTCTGAAATCAAACAAGCCATCAAAACTGAACTTCCAAGCGTGGAACCTGTAGATTTTGTGGTTGATGATCACATTGAAATCCGCCCCGAAACCGAGGTGGTAGATTGTCGAATGCTTCTCAAAAAAAGCGAAAAAGCAAACAAAAAGAACAAGTGCAGGGCGTGGAAGTTGTGCAAGGAATCAATTTCGTATTATTTCTGATCGACATCAGCTTTCCAATTTTATTGTCGGACCATCAACTCAGCTCGCACATGCTGCTTGTAGCTGTTGCTCGCAAACCTGGCGCTTCATATAATCCACTGTATTTGTATGGAAATGTGGGACTTGGAAAAACACACTTGCTCCAAGGAACAGCCAACGCCATTCGCAGCAAATATAAGAATCTTCGCGTTGTTTACACAACGACTGACAAATTCATCACGGATTATGTTTCTTCAGTAAAAATCTCATTCTGTGGATAAATTGCAGGATAAATTCCGCCAAGTTGATGTACTTGTATTGGATGATGTGCAATTTTTGGCAGGAAAACAAACTCAGGAAGCATTGTGCCAACATTTTCAATATTTTGTACGAAGCTGGAAAAAGCAGATTATTTTTGTCTGGTGATCGCCCACCAAAAAGAATTAACAGAACTTGAGGCTCGCCTTCAGAGCCGATTTGAGTGGGGAATCACCGTTGATGTTGGTGCGCCTGATTATGAAACCTCGTTTGGCAATCTTACAAGAAAAAGCTCGAGCGCGAGAATTTTTTGTTACCGCAAGATGTGGCAGAATTTATCGCAGAAAATGTCACTGAAAATGTTCGTGAAATCGAAGGTGTTCTCAATCAAGTAATCGCTGAATATGACCTTCGTGGAACACCTCCAACTGTGGAAAAATATCGCGATGCGTTTATCAAAATTGGCAATCACGCCATTGACCGCCTCAACGACAACTTCTCGAACACTTCGTTCAACAACGACTTGTAGTTATGAAGATTTTGATTCAGACCGTTTCTCTGCATTTTGGTGTAGAAATGCACACTTCTCTCTGAAGATCGTCGAAAAGAAAATATGATTCCGCGTCAAGTAGCGATGTATTTACTCAAAAATCGTCTCAATTTTACCTACGAGCGTATCGGAAATATTTTTCTGGACGCAATCATACAGCGGTGATGTATTCTGTAAAAACCTCGAACAAATCATGAAGAAAGACCAACAAGTCGTTCATGAGCTCAATATTATTCGTGACAACTTTCGGGCATTTAAAAATCTCCAAAAAGGAGATTTTATTTTTTTAATGAGATAAACAAATAATCCATAGGCTGCAGCCGCATATGGTAAAAATAATATATTATTACCGTTGGAAATTGAATAATTGTAGAGCGTATGCACGAGTGTCGCGCCCAGAATCCCTGAGCACAAAACCACAAAAAAATAACGAATCGAGCCAAATTTTTCACCAAGCGATTTCCACCAAACAAGCGTACAACCAGCGAAGATAAAAGATGTACGGAAAAATACAAAAAATTGATCGAAAAACAGAAAGCCCCACACTCGTTCCGTGCGCAGAAAAATACAAAAATATTTTTCAATAAATACAAATCCAAGCACTACACAAAAAGTAAAAAGCGTCAAATCTCTGAGTGAAAACGAAAAACTTTTTCCGAGTAGTCCAAGTACACTAAAATGCTTCGAAATTTCTTCAAAAATGCCGGAATAAAAATCGTCGCAAGAATCCCTGCCAAGAAGAAAAATCACCAGTAATCACTTTCGAAAAATACGATCAGAAACAGCAAAAATTCAGAAAATTCCCAAAAGATGCAACCAGCTCACACGACGCAAAAATTTGGCAGAATAGAGTGAACCAAAATTTGTTAACAATGCGATAATTCCGTAGAAAAATCACAAAAATCGCATCATGAATGAAATAATTGTTGTTTGCGAAAAATATTTAAAAATACAAAAACTGCACCTACCGAAACAAGCCTCAGAAAAACTCCCGTCCAAAATTTGAGCTGCACATCGGGAGAATTTTTCTCCGAGTAATCTGAGTGCGTACGCCCAAAAAGTAGACAGGAAACAATGCGATAACGAGCGTAGTGAATACATTCGCCAAGTTCATTATTTTTCTGATAAATTCGTAATTACCAATCGTAAAACCCGATTTTGAGTTTTCGAAGCGTTTTTCTGTACTTGCTGAATGCGGAAAGAAAATGCCAAAACATTAATTCCTATCGCAATGAAGAAAACGCCGATAATAATCGCAATAAGTTCTGGAAAAAGAATTACAGAAACCCGAAAAATCAAAAATGCACCGATAAAAGTCATAAAGATTATTGTAAAAAGTCTAAAAATATCTATCCCCGCCACATATATCATAAAGATAAGCAGTAAAAATAAACCCAAGAGAATTGATAATTTGTTCTCCTTTCAGGATTTTTCACGAGAAAAATCCGAGTCGCTTACCCACGCTATAGAGCGTTGTAAAGAGCATTCGTCCGCCGTCAAGCGCTGGGAATGGCAAAATATTCATCACTGCGAGATTGATAGAAAGCAGTGCTACAAAAAGTAAAATCACTGATATTGGCAATGCGTGTTCCACCATCATTACGAAGGCATTTTCCCATACCAATCGGACCAGAAAAGATTCTTCTGAGCAGCCGTGCGTTCAGCATCATCTTTTGAAAAAAGAGTGCTCCAAGCGTTTTTCACGAGTTTGAAGGTCAACATTGAAGCATGATATGTCTCCTCTGCCCCCAACTTTGCCGCCTCAATAACGCCCGTTTTTGGAAAAAAATCCTGATTTAATTCGAGCGATTTGTAGAAAAATTTTTGTACCGATTTTTCCATTTTTCTGGGCGCACCGCAATTTTCTGAATTTTGCCATCACGCAAAAATTTCAAAAATCAAGATTTTTATTTTTAGCAATAATCTCGACCAAATCATCTGTATCGACAATTTTTTGACCATTTACCGAGATGATTTCGTCGTTTTCACGAAGCCCTGATTTTTGAGCAATAGAATCCTCAAGTGGCTCAATGGCAACATTGGATCGCTTTATAAAGCCACTTTCAAGACTTTCCTCAAACGATGGCAAGAAAAAGGAATGCGTCGGGCCAATATCCATAGGAATAACCGTAAGTGGCTTGGCACCAACCAAAAACATTCCTGTAAAAATCGCCCACGCCAATACAAGGTTCATCACTACGCCCGCCACCAAAAACAAGAAGTCGCTTGGGAAGGATTTTTGACATAAAAGCGCCATCCGCAAAAGCAGAAGGCTTTGAAAAATCCTCACCATCAATACGAACAAACCCACCAAAAGGCAACGCATTGAAGGTAAAATCTGTTCATTTTTTATCAGTGAAAATTTTTTTGATTTTAGGTGGAATACTGAATCCAAATTCCAAAACTTTCATGCCTGTCATTCTTGCCGTGATAAAATGCCCAAATTCATGAATCATTACCACCACAAAAAAACACGATGATAGTCAGCAAAATTCCAAGAAAAAATATTCATATTTTATTTGTCAGAGTTTTTAATTTCGAGTGGAATATGTTTTTCTTCCAAGCCTCCACTACATGCTTTTCATCACTGGAACGAAGATCAATCGGCGCACCATCAGAAAGCGTCGCGTCCAATTTTTCAATATAATCTTTCGTGATAAAATTTTTGCCATTTGTATCAAGATGATTGCGCACCACTCAGAAAGCGTATCCACAAGCACCTCAAACGGCTCACGATCATCAGGATTCTCAGAAGGTTTTTGGTTGTGTAGCATCCTGAAGGTATTGAACTATTTCTTTGGGAAATGCGGCCGAAGTCAGCGTGTGATGCTCATCTCCCGCCAGATGAATCCGTACATCAGAAATTCCCGCCACCGAGTACAGCCAGGATGGTGTGCGAACTTCGATTGACTCCTATTTTTTTCATAGCCGATATACAAAAAGTTGTGGTGTAAACCATTTCCAGCGCATCTCAACAAGCGTTCGATCCGTCGCAATCCACACATCCAGATACCAATCAAAAATTTTTGTACAGCAGAATAAAGTATATCAAAAATAAATATGCATGAACATAACTGCGATCCGCGATGATTTTTTTGCAAAATCAAAAACATTATAATAATACAAAAAAAGTCGGGATTATCAACGCAAAAATACCCAAATCAAAAAGATCTTCAATAATCACAAAAATGTCGATGAAATACTTTTTCAATTTTTCATCGTCATTGATGTGCTGTTCAGCGTGTCAAAATTGGCACATACGATATTATAAGGAAAAATAACGCTTGTGCAAAAAGTTTTTCTTTTTGAAAAAAAGATTTGACAAAAAGAATTTTTCGTTAAATATTAGTTACTGCACGATTACGGAACATAAGGGACCGTATGGAGGTAGTATGTTTTTCAACCCCTATGAAAGGACGAATGTCATGTTGGACAGATATGACTTAGATGAGTTCCCCCAAGGGAAAGAGTTCGCATTCTATTGGATAATGGTTCTCACCTTAAGAAATCCGATCTCGATTTTTGAACGAAGAAGTATTGAGCATTGAGGAAAGAAAGCATTGCGCTAATGCCATACTAGACAGCACTGTAGTCTCGTTGAGTCAAGGCGCGAGGAAGCCCTTGACGATATTCTGGGCTCAAGAGTAACCACCACGGTCAAGAGGTGTGCTGATAAAGCTGCACTTCTTGACATGTCAATATACTGCCTACTGGGGCAGTTTTTGAATGCAAAAATAATTTTTTTCTAAAAATTTGACAAAAACGAATTTTTCGTTAAATGATACTAGTGTTGGGATGCGGTGCATGTTGCTATCGCGCGAAAAATACTATTACTCAAGGAGAACACCATGAGAAAGCGTCAATTGATTATTTGTCCAAACCCTGAGCAGGAAGTAGATAAATTGATTGCACGACGAGCATCTTTGCTCGAACGGGGAGAGAAGCTGAATAGAAGAAGCATTCAGTTCCTCAAAGATATGAATGACAAAGGTAAACGCAAGAAGCTCATGAAAAATTACTTGATGCGGACTTACCTTTATCAAATAATGTCAAGAGGGATTTGGAGATTGGGGCAGAAATTCACCCCTATCACCCTTATCACCCCCATATGCAGTAGATTGACCCAGTAGTTCCCGACCGAGGAGCATACCACTGGTTGCGCTTCTCGGTATTCAAAATGACCGCCTCTTGAGGTGGTTTTTGATATCAAAAATATTTTTAGAAAAATTTGACAAAAACGAATTTTTCGTTAAATGATACTAGTACTGGGATGTGGTATGTATCGTTATCACGCGAAAGTACTATTACTCAAGGAGATTCGCATGAAAAAAATGCAACACCTTCAAAGGGCGGCGCGCCTCGCTCAAACGCTTGATCTGATCAGAAAAGGCGAACCGATTAACCTCGGAAGCGTGGCTTACTTAAAAACAATCAAGAATCTGCAACTAAAAAGGAAACTGATTCGAAAATTGTATGACTCCAGAACTGCAAATGTCCGAAATTTAAGTCGGTATTTTGAAGAGTTTTTGGGTTTAAGAAAAACTAAGTGAGTGGATTCATCCCTACTTGTGTTCGGACTGATCCTTTAAAAAAATTGGGGAAAGTGTTATCAAGGTGCTTCTTATCAAAAAGCCACTCACGAGGGTGGCTTTTTGCTTGTCCAGATTATTTTGCTTGCGTCCAATTTTTCCTTCTCCAATATCCACAATAATTTTTACTTCATGCATATTTTTCTGGAATTTTTCGTAAATTCTGAATTTCAAAAATTCGTTCCATCGAATCGCGAATCAATTGTTCAAAAATCTCTTTTTCCGATTCTGGAACATCAAAAACCAATTCATCGTGCACTTGCAAAATCATTTTTCCTTTTTAGGTTTTTCAGAAATTTTTGAAAAATATCCACCATCGCAAGCTTGAGGATATCGGCTGCTGTCCCTGAATCGGCATATTCATCGCCTCACGCTCCGCAATTGATCGCATCGTTTTATTAGCATCGTTGAGCGCTGGAACAAATCTTTTGCGCCCAAAAAAAGTTTCTACAAAGCCATTTTTGCGACCATCTTCGAGCAATTTTTCATAAAAATGCTTTACGCCAGGATACTTTTCATAAAATGCGTCCACATATTTTTGCGCTTCCCAAGGCGAACATTCGAGTGTTTTGGCAAGCCCAAAGCCCGTAATTCCATAAATCACACCAAAATTCACACTTTTTGGCAATTCGGCGTTCTGTCGGCGAGATTTCACGATCACCAAACAAAAATTTGGCCGTGCGCGTGTGGATATCTTCATCATTAGTAAAAGCATCCAAAAAGTCCCGCATCTTGCGACAAAAAAAGCCAAAAATTCGAAGCTCAATCTGCGAATAATCCGCCACCAATAATGTGTTGTCAGGCGACGCGATAAAGCACGATTTAATTTCTCGTTGGCATAACCATCGCCCGTCGGGATATTTTTGCAAATTCGGTCGCTCGAACTCATCCGACCAGTCGTCGTCCTGAGCGAATCATAATTTGTATGAATGCGATTGTCACGTAAATCTACCACCTTCAAAAGTCCATCAACATAGGGTCGATGAAAGTTTGGAAAGTCGGCGATATTCGAGAATTAGGCGCGCCACATCGTGCGTTTTGGCAATTTCTTCAAGCACATCAGTATCCACCGAAAAACCCTGTTTTATGATAGGCTTAATTCCAAGTTTTTGAAAAATAAAACCTGCAATTGTTTTTGAGGAATTGATATTGATGTGTTCTCCAATAATCTCAAAGATCTCTGATTCCAAAGCGGAAATATCAGCACGAATGCGCGTACGAATATCTTCCATTTTTTGCCACATCAAAAACTCACGCCCGTGCGTTCCATATCGTACAAAAACCACAGAAATTTGATTTTCAAGCAACAAAATATTTTTCTAAATTTTTCAGCAATTTCTTGTTCGAGCGAATTTTTCTGAGCAAGTTTTTCAAGAAAAAAAGGATTTTTCAGCATCAGAAAGAACCGAAAAATTTTTCTGCAAATTCTTGATCAACGAGCGTTTCTGAGATTTTTTCAAAAATTTTGCAGCAAAGATGCATCAAACGCGAAAATCGCGGAATTTTTGGGGAGATTTTTCATGCAAAAATTATAGAAAAATGTGGAAAAATTCAAATTTTTCTTGATCTGATTGCATACAATATTCGCATGCCTACAAAATTTATACCAACACGCTCGCGCAAATCGCCGGAAAAGTGATGACGGGTCTGATTTCGATTTTTCTCATCAAAATCGTGGCCGATTATCTCGATACGAGCGGCTATGGAATGTATTCCAAAATCTATAATTATCTTTCGATTTTTGCAGTTTTGGCGGATTTGGGACTTTATACCATCAGTGTTCGCGAAATGTCGCAAGTACACGATAATCCGGAAAAATTGGAAAAATTTCAGGAAATATTTTGTCGCTTCGAACAATTTCTGACTCATGATTATGTGTTTGGCGCTCGGAATCGGATTTTTCATGGAATGATACAATTCTCCAACCGCACTGCTTTCAATTTTTATTGTCTCAATTTTTACACTTTTTGGGCTGATTCATAGCTCGATTATGAGTTATTTGCAAGCGATTCTCAAGACAGAATTTAGTTTTATCGCGAATACGGCCGGAAAAATTAGCGACATTTGGGTTGGTAGCATTTTTGCGTATGGGTTTTTCCTAAAATTCTGTATCGCCAGAATTTGGCCTAATAATGGTATTTTTGGCGGGACTTGCTGAAATCTCGTAATGACAGGACTTATCTTTTGGCACGCGAAAAAATTTCACAAAATTCGTTTTTATTGGGATTCTGAATATATCAAAAATCCTCAAAATGTCTATTCCGTACGGAATTGCCCTCTTTTGGGAGTGATTTTTCAAGGTTGATACGCTTTTTGTCGCTCATGGAAGACGCTTCAGTTTCTGATGCAATTATTGGGATTTATAGCATTCCGATGAAAAATCGTAGAAGTTGGAATGATGTACGGAACTATTTTTGAATAGTTTTTGCCTGTTTTAACGGTTTCTATTAGCGAAAAATCGCATTACTGATACCAAAAATCTTTTCCCTCAAATGATTTGAATTACTTTTGGTTTTGGTGGGAATTTCAGTTTTTCTAGCGTTTTTGCAGAAAAATCATTCCATTTATTAGTTCAGAAAGTTTTTTTGGTACCAATCAACGGCGCAAATTCTGTGGATGTGATGCAAAATCGTGACGTGGATATTTTTATTTTATTTTATCAGTTCGCTTGCCAATTATATTTTTGATTGCCAAAATGAGCAGATTATTTACGTCAATCTTTTTATCGCTCTCGTGAACATTGTCGGAAATCTCGTGATAATCCCCTTTTATTCGTTCATTGGCTCGGCAGTTGTGACGCTCGCAAAGTCAGGTACTTCTCGTGATGATTTCGTTATTTTTGGTACGAGATACGCTGTATTTTGGAAAAATACTTTCAAAAAGTGCACTTTACTCTGTGCTGGAATTTTTCTGGATGTATTGCTTTTTATGGCGATGAATCTTGATTGAATCACTTTTTCTCTTGCGCTCACCGGAAGTATTTTTGGGATTCTCTATTTGGCGTTGTGGTGGCTTATCCGAAAAATTCCATAAAAATCTCTCGATTGAGAGATTTTATTTTTCGTGGATCCGTTCCTTTAATAATCATTTCAACCTGTGTTCCTGTTTTTCTATCAGCCTGAACAAAATTAAAAAGTTTCGCAGAATCGGCGTGCGTCAATCGAATGCATCCATGTGAAGGAAATTTAAGAACATTCCCTTTGCATCAAACACCTTTCCCGCGGAGCATAAATTCCACGCACCACCTGAACCGCATTTGGCATAGCAGCTGGACGGCCTTGACTGTTTTTGTATGAACCAGAAACTTTGTTTTTCAAGGCGACCAACTGAAATGTTCCTTCTGGCGTGTATACACCACCATCCCCATGGGGCTTTCCAGTTGCTGTTGGCGCACTCATCATTAGTTGCCCCTGACGGCAATATGTCAATCTATTTTTCCTGTTTCCCAACCTTCAATCAAGCCAAAAGTTCGATTTCTGCATTTTGACAATCGTATCAGTATTACATACAGTCTGCTTTTCTGATGTAGTCGTCTCTATATTATTTGCATTAGCAGCATCAATGGCACCCACCGAAAGTGCTGATGCACAACCGCTGTTCCAAGAATCTGTTTCATAAAAATTTTAAGTGAAGTATTTTTATACATAAAATTTTAGAAAAAGCAAATTATTTTTCCATGAAACGATCTTTGTGAAAATTGCAAAAATGCGATATAATTGCCGAAATAATCTGAAATATGTACGATCAATCAACCTCGCATCAATGCAGCAATTTGTTATTTTTGCTTTGGGCCGCTCTTTTGCTCGCGCAAAAATGAACGCCACTCGCGCACCCATTTGTGTGGTCACACGCGAAAAAAATCCGCGGTTTATATGGGGATTTTTACAATTATTTTGGTGGTTTTTCCAACTTCAACAATATCTTTTTGTGCAAATTCTTGGGATTTCGTTGGCAAATATTATTTTCACAGCGTTAATGGTTGCGTTTTTATCGTAATGTTTACGGCTGGTTATCGCGCATTTCGAGGACGAAAATCACGAAAATCTGATGCTTGCAAATGATTCCAAAAATATACCAATTTTTCAATCAAACAATTTTTCTGATGAACAAAAATTCAAATTTTGTCGTCATTCTTGCCGATTATTGGGATTTTTACAACACAAAAACTCATTTTTCTGAAATGCAAATTGGACGAAAAGTAGGAAATTTTTCTTCTTTTTAATGATTTTTTTCGGAGTTTTATTCGAAAGTTTTATTAACTTTCCGACATTTTTCGTACTTTTGGCGTATATTGTACTTTTTGTGACAACAGCGGTTTTTTTCTCATGACGGAATCCAAATTTTTCAACCAAAACAATATCGACATTCCAACTTATCACGATGCAGAAGCCTTTTTGCATGCCAGCCTGAGCGCTTGTGGAGAATTTTTAAAGTCGCATTTGGTCAGGAAAAAGAGCAGTTTTCAGGAAAAATTCCAATTCTATCAACACAAATATTCTAAGAAAGTCGCTATAGAAACGCCTTTTGGACGCATCCAGTAATTATTGGGATTCCCATTCTCAATCTCATCACGATTCCATCATTTTTAACAAAAATTTCATGAATATCAAGGGAATATTGCCGAAGGTTTTTTTCTTGACGATTCTTTGTATTTTGATTTTCCTTTTTCAGATTTCTACGCCTGTATTTACTTATTTTTCCGATTGCAACGCTCATTGCGGAGTGAAAAACGAACGCCAATGTTCGCGCGCCAATCACGAGTATTGCGAGAAATATTTTCATTTTTTTCTACAAAACGATATTAACGCGCTTCAACAAAAATAATGTGGAAGAAAAAGATTGTACTTTCCGAAAATAATCATCCACCAAAAAAATCCTGAAAATATTCCAATAATCAATAAAAATCCCCTTTCGGGGATTTTACTTTTTCATCGTTTATAACCATATTTTTATCCCTGGTATGCAATTCCAGCCATTGAAGTCTGGTCGCGAGTCGGAATACTGAGGTATACTTGGCACCCGTTTCAGGTTGTAAAATATTTGTAGAGAAAAATACAGGCCAGATGCACGTGTGAAAAAGTTGTATCTCATTATAGATTTTTCGCGAGAGAAAGCAAATTTTTTTCATCTAAACTTATTTAAAAATTTACGTCGTACACCAGCAAACAAAACACCTGACATCAAAAATTCCAGCTGAAGAAAGTGGCAATGTATTATTGCTTTTCTCCACTTCAACTTTCTCTCTGGAAGCGGTTTTTGCTCAGTTTTTCAGAGGATTTTTAGATGATTTCTCAGTTTTTGGCTGTTGATTTTTGAAGATTTTTATAGTTTTTCGATTTTGCAGATTTCGCAGTCGATTTTTAGCTTTTGTAAAAGATGAAGATTTTTCAATTTTTCACAATATTTACTCCAAGCGAATGTTCCCACAAATTTTCATCAGGATTTTCTGGAGAAACCGCACGAATTTTTAAGTAATGTTGACCAATTGTGAGTGTTTTTCGCACGAGGGTTCGTCGATTCGAAAAATTCTTCATCATCCCACGACCACAAATATGAAAAATGATTTTTCGCACCAGAAAGGGAAAAATTGATGTTACACGAATCAAAAATTTTGTTTGACAAACATAATTTTCTGGGTCGGAAATATCAAATTTCGCTGGATTTTTGCAAAAACCAATTCTGGCGGTTCAAATTCTTCTTTTTCTCAATTTTTCATTCAGATTTCTGAGAATTTTTGGATATTTTCAATGTTTTTCATCAATTTTTCTGGAACCACGACAGAGATTTGTTTCATAGCGAACATTCCATTTGAATCTGTAACAGTTAAGAAAAATATCATACTTTCCTGTGGTAAACGTGACACTCGGTGGGTTTTTCGAGAAAAATTCCGCAATTTCTCCAAATTTCCAAGCATATTTGAGTGCCTTATTTTCGCGACTATACGTATCATTGGCATTCAGATTGATCGCATGTTGCTGTAAAACACACAATTTCATCATCTGTTTTCCATTCATACATATGCTCAAATTTCCCATCAGAATCAATAGAAATAATTGGTGGTGTGAATATTGAGCTGTTCGATTGGATCGTGGAGTAATTTTCGGTTTTTCAGTTTTTGCTGGTTTCTGATTTTTATTTTTCAGGAGTTTTTGCATCTTCATTCACGGAATCAAAAATCTACATGAAATATGGAAAAATTTTCTCATTTCGAATTTTTCAAGAAATTTTTACCAAAATATCACTTTCACCGGTAATTTCAGTGGCTGGCGGGTTACAAGTTTGGAATTTTTGCCAGCAATATGCACCTCGCAAGAAAAATCTTTTTCGGAAAAATCGGCTGAAAAATCGGATCAAAAATCCAGATTTATTTTGCAAGGTTTTTTTCATAGCAAGAAATCTGATTTTTCTGATATATTTGCGGTTATTGGCCGTTGTAGTGTTGCAAAAATCGTTGGAAAATTTTCGGAAATATCATCTGAATCGTCATGATGATTTTCAGAATCTGATTCGCTAAATGTAACTTTGTATATTTTTCAAAAAGAATTTTCATTCAATTTTTCCAGTGAGCCAATACTTAAAATATTAGAAATATTCTCACTTTTCAGAAAAAAATACCAGAATTTTTCATTCATGGAAAAAAATATTTTCTGTCGTAATAATTCCAGTCAAAGTCAAAATAATCGTATCATTGGCTAGTGTTCCAGAAAACACAGAATTTGGAATTGATGTCAAGTCAGTCCCCTAGAAGCACTCGTCAACGAAAATCTTTCAATATTCAATGATCCAGTCAAACTGTCTCGAGTAAACGATTTTCATCGTTTCAAAAATCCATCCTCATCCAAATCTTCTAAAAATAATTCATCGGCCGAGAGCCTCCTCACCTCAGGAAGATCTTCTTCAGGATTTTTCTGATTTTCGTCATGATTCCCTTCATCCTCTACATCTTTTTCTGAGTTATTTTCCTCATCATCGTTGGTATTTGGTGGGTTCTGCGAATTATTCTCATCATCAATCATGTTTTTCAACATCAGAGTCGCACTTATCTACCTCATGTGAAAAAGTCAAAATATTTCCCTTTTTGGCATTATTTTTGGTATATTGTATCTCTATCAATTATCTCGCCATCCTTGCTAACAAGCGAAATCGTGTCATCGTCATCTTTTAGGATCAAGCCGCCATTCGCGCGATAAAATTTCCTGGATTCACTGGTGCCAATGTGCCAGCCAAGGGTGTAGGATTTTTCGTTTCTTGCTTTTTGAGAAAAATATTCCGATAAATCTACAGGCTCGCAACCAAGATTTTGAAGTTCAATAAATTCATTACTTTTTGGCATCAGTTTCAGGATTTGGAAAAATCGAAACAATCTTGATATTCGCAAAAAGCGGGCGCAGATAATAAGAAAAATATCAACAAAAAGCGAGAAATCATAAGTTTGATGTTTTTAGATATGAAAGAATTATACTAACTTTTTGAGGTTTTCTGAAATTATTTTTGAAAAAGTTTGGACAAATTGAGGATATGTAGAATAATTAAAAATTTTTACTGCATTATAAAGTGAAAAACGTAAGCTCGATGCGACCCTTATAGCAACCAAGTTCCATAAAATATCCGAAGAAAAATTTATATTTTTTTCCATCAATAATTATTTGGTTGTTTTTGCAGAAAAATCAAAAAGTATGAAAAACTACAAAGATAAAAAGTCACATATAAAATTTGAATGATTATATGTTACGAATTTTTCGGAAAAATCAACCACTCACTCAAAACCACAATGGGTGAAGAATGCGCCCAAATCCTCAACACTCTCGGCAAAAAAGGAAAATGGGTGCGCCTCGAATCATATATCAAAAGTGGTGGTGCAGACGCTGTCGGAAAAAGAGTACTGGAAAGTGTCATGGAAAAAGCCAGCAAGGCTACTCCTCACCTCAGCATAGAAAGAAGCACAAGCGCGCGTACAACGATATTTCCGCAACGAAGAAATAGGCACAAAAATTTGTCAAAAATATCACCACAGAAGACGGCTACAAAGCCCTTTGAATGTACAAAGACAAGCTCATCACCTTTGCGAAAAATCCTTCCAAAAATACCATTGATCACGAGGCTTTTCATGCATATTTTGATATCGCTCTTGGAAAACAAGAAAAATAGTTTCTTGGGGCTGGTGCAAAACGCCAAAATCTGGCTTCAAAAATTGATGCAGAAGAATGGATGGCAGATACATTCGCTGACTTCGTGGCAGGACGAGAAGCACAAACTGGCATAACTGGAAAAATCAAAACATTGTTCCAAGCTTCCGCCTACTGCTTCAAAAATTTCTTTGGAAAAAGCGGACAAAATGTAGAAGGACTTTTCCGAGAACTCGAAGCCATTGGACAAGGAAAGAAGCTCATTAAAAACTCACAAATAATGGAGGGACAAATGTATGAAAAAGATATTTGCGTTCGTGAGATGATTTTGTAGAAACTTCTGCAAAAATCTTAAATCCAGCGCTCGCTACAAAGTAGTAGGAGATACTCCACTAAAGCCGAGTAGGAAATTAAAACCATTAGAAAAAGAAAGTAGAAAATATTGATATACAAAAATATCAGAATGGTGACTATCATCAAAAATTAGAAATGAGAAATCAATATTTTTAAACAACTTACACCTACACAAAAAGAAGGTCGTACAAGAATTTTGAGATGTTCATTCTACAGTATTGTATGATCAAGATAGTATACAGTGACTTCATAATGCAAGAAAGGCTGGATTAAGTGATTTTTGACGCTTATTCTTTTAAATCTCTATACCGATTCCACTCTTGAAAACTATAAGTCACTCAATAACTGGTTGCGATTTGGGGCAGATAGAAGACAAGGAAATAAGGCTTTATCTGAATCAATACAAGAAGCTCTTACAAAGCTTCCGAGCTATAAATGAGTGGTTCATAGATGAGTACAAAGTGAAAGAGTGAGAAAACAACTTGAAAAATTAAAAATTTGAGATATATTTACAGATAAGTGATTTATGAGTACCTCTAAAAATATGAGGAGGCTACAAATTTTTGCTGGACATCCACCAGTGGAAATGGAAATTGTTTCAAAAATGGTCGTAGTATTCATAAATTTTCTTATGTTCCTGATGAAAATGAGGTACTTTTCCCAAAAATACTCAACTTGAACTCATTGAAAAAGTTGGAGCAAATTACTACATCTTCAAAGAAATTTAATTTATAATTTGATTTATATGCCAAAATTCTCCCAAAATGGTGCTCGAGACTGGACAGAGGAAAATGAATGCTGCAATGACAGAAGAGGATGAACTCTATTCCAAAACACGAGCAAAAAATAAATATTCTTCGCAGAAAACTAAAAAGTAGGAGAAATTACCGAAGAAGAATATGAACAAGGTATACAACGAATTCCGGGAACAAAGACTAAGATTCTTAAAATAAAAAGTATCATAAATTATGATACTTTTATTTTTACTTTTTCTGAAAAATATTTTTCACATTCTTCAAAGATCTTTTCATTTACCCTCAAGCAAAGCAAAATCCCATCAACGGATTTCGTAAAAGTTCGATAGGCGTACCATTATCTGCTCCAAATGGTACATTCAGTAAAAGAGCCAATAAAAAAGGCTCTTTTCTTTTATTTTAAGGGATTTATCAAAATAAAAAGAAAAATCTGGTTTTAAAAATTTCGCAAAATCCATAATGATCAAAAGAAAGTGTAAAGTTTATTTTTCTGATCTTATTTAGAGTCGAATTTGGCAATTTTGCACGTATTTTTCGGCGATTCTTTGCATTTGCAAAAGACTTTTTCAGTGGGAGAAAATCCTGAAAATTTGGATCCAAGACATTTCCCGTACGATATCGTTGCAAAAATAACTTTTGCGCCTGCGATTTGTTCCGACATTTTTCAAAATCTTCAAAATCATGAATTCCACCAATAATCGTACTACGAAATTCATAATCTGGCGCCATTCTTTTGATAATTTCGACGCTTTTCGGCATACGCGCCAATATCAGGAACGCGCCCAACCAGCGACTCGTATTTTTCCCACGAATGCTTGATATCCATCGCCACATAATCCAGCAAATCGAGCAAATTCTGAATTACTTGTGGACGATAGCCATTGGTATCAAGTTTCCACCCATATTTTTGATTTTTCGGACAAAAATCTTCCAAATCTTTATGAATCGTCGGTTCCCCTGCCACAAATCGAAACTCATTCAAGAATTCCCTGCCGTTTTTCGAGAAATTGAAAAATTTTTCCGTTTGCTGCAAGCCATTTTTAATTTGACGAATTTTTCTGGCAAAACAAATTCACTATTGTGACAATATCCGCACCGAAGATTACACCCGAGCGTGAAAACAACACATGCTACACGCCCGGGGAAATCTAGAGACTAAAGCCTCTCAAGTCACGACACCAGCATTTTTGCTTGCGTTACGAGATTCGTCAAAATAAGTTCGAGAATAAAATTCTGATTTTTTCCGCGATTAAATTGTGTTACTGGACGATAGTATCCCATCACACGAGTATAAATTTCACAGCGAGTTCGATTCACTGTTTTTCCATCTTTGTTTACAAATGTTTCCATAAAAGAAAAATTAAGAAATAAGTGTTTTTCAAGTTCTTCCAATTTTTGGTATCGAAGTATGTTGTTTTCGGATTTCGAGATCAAATTCTTGGCCTGTGTAGCCGATTTCTTCGTCACATTTTGGACAAAAATCGTGCTCTCCGATAATATAGCCATGCTTTGGACATACCGAGAAAGTCGGTGTAATCGTGATGTATGGCAATTGATAATTTTGCAAACTTTGTGGACAAAATTTTTACAAGCATCAGAATTGGTGATTCGCTCCCCATATACAGATGTAAAACCGTTCCACCCGTATATTTACACTGCAATTCATTCTGGTAATCCAGTGCCTCAAACAGCGTCATTCGTGAAACTTACTGGAAGCTGCGTTGAGTTCGTATAATACGGATTTTCAGCGTTCCCGCCCGGATAATGTCTGAAGCTGTTTTTGATCTTCCTTCGCAAAACGATAGGTCGTTCCTTCCGCTGGCGTCAGCTTCAAGATTGTACATATTTCCTGTTTCTTCCTGATATTCTTTTGAGAATTTCTGCATAAAATTGAGAATTTCTGAGAGAAAATTTTTCTCCAAATTCGGTGGGAATATTTTCAGCACCATCAGTGAAATTTTTCGATTGCTTTGTTCATTCCATTGAGTCCAATCGTAGAAAAATGATTTCTAAATGATCTCAAATATCGAGTATGTGTACGGATATAAGCCTTTTTCGAGCCATTCTGAAAGCACAGCGTTTCATCTCAAGAGAAGTTTTCGCAAGATCCATCACTCTCGAACACGATTTTTAAAAGCTCTTTGTTTCATTTATTCTGGTAGCCAATGCGAGCCATATTGAGCGTCACCACGCCGATTGAGCCCGTCATTTCAGCTGACCCAAAGAGCCCATTTCCACGCTTTACCAATTCGCGCAAGTCGAGTTGCAATCGACAACACATCGATCGAACTGCACCTGGTTTGTGGCATGCATCAGGATTTTCGACGATTTCAAATGTTCCATCTTCTTTGCGAATTTTTTTGTATTGCGAACCGAGAAAATTTTTGAAAATATGGAAGTCCCGTATTTGGCGGTCACCTCAAACAAGGCCTTCGTGTTTTCATCTTCCCAAGGAAAAATCTTCCGTGATATTGTACGTTGGGATCGGAAAAAGTAAATGCTCGTCCGTGATAATCCCTTTGAATACACTTCAAGCAATGCTTTATTGATGATTCATCGCTCTTTTGATCGAGTTCGCCATATTTTTCGTACAAACCGCGATCGTACCCACCGAGATGCAATGCCTTTTCTTTCAAATCATCTGGGCACGACCAGTCGAGCGTGATATTGGTAAAAGGTGTTTGCGTCCCCCATCGTGACGGAACATTGAGCCCAAAACAAAATTTTTGCATTTGTTGAAGTACATAATTGTATGTGGCCTCATCCAAATATTTTTCTTTTTGCTTCGGGAGTGGGAAAAATTTGTTGAGAATTTTCTAAATTGTCTCCAATTCCTTTTCGATGTTTGTGAACGAAAGGCGACAAATAGGTATCAAATGAAGAAAAAGCCTGTGCTCCAGCCCATTCATTTTGGAGCGTTCCAAGAAAATTAATCATCTGATTGATCGCGGCCTGTAAATTGCGCAGCGGAGCTGATTCAATGCGGTTCGGCATTCCGTTAAATCACCCTCAAGCAATTCACGGAGACTCCAACCCGCACAATATCCGCAGAACATATCCAAGTCATGAATGTGGTAATCCGCATCATGATGAGCATCACCAATTTCTTTTTGGGTATACATGCGAAAGTCAGTAATTGCAGTGATTTTTCCAGAAGTATTAAGGATGAGTCCACCTAGAGAATATCCAGAATTTGCATTCGCATTCACACGCCAATCGCTTTTTCAAGATATTCGTTCATTGTTTTTCCAACCTCAACAACCACATCACGATTTTCCCGGCTTTCTGCGCGTTTTTGACGATACAAAATATACGATTTCGCCACCTGATCGTGTCATTCTTTGATAAGAATTTCCTCGACAACATCCTGAATATATTCCACCTGTGGAATGGTTCCATCCACTCGTTTGAGTAAGAGTTTCAATAATTTTTCTCGGTAATTACCGAAACATAAGAAAATCCTTTCATCAAACTGAGTCGATAGCGAGCCGAATCGCGCGTTCAATTTTCGCTCGATCGAAGGTTGTAATACTTCCATTTCGCTTCTGAACCTTATAAATAGCCATAATTAAAAACACAATATATAGTAATTCTTTGATATCGCTGAACACAAAACTATATAAATTTTTATAAAAAGCAAATCTTCTAAAAATCTGCTTTACTTTTTTTAAAAAATTTTTAGTTTTTGCGATGACGAACAATAAACAATTTGACTAGATTTTTGTTAAAAATATTTGTAATTGAGAATTTTACTGAACACAATATATTGTATAATTTAAAAAAATATTAAATAACACTTTTTGAGACATTTTTCTCATATAAGTGAGAAAAATTGAAAAATTCAAAAGAAATAAAATTACTTTAATTTCAAGAAAGCATAAATAAAAATCAAAAAGAAAAATTCACAAAATAAAACTATTTAATTCCAAAATACAAAAAGACCTCAATTAAACATTGAAGTCTTTCAGTTTGTCTTATAAGTGGTACATCTTCTATCTCATTCAAATTTTTTTACAAGACAATTCTTTTTAGGATTATTGCTCATAAAAATTGGGTTGCAAGGTATTAAAATCATGAAATTAAATTAAAAGTCTTTATCAAGATGAATAAAAATTGTTCCCCTTCTTTTAATAATCCACTCTTTGAGTTGTTGAATTCTTTGGGTAAACAATATCTATATATAGTGTTTTTATTATTAGTGATATAGATACGTTCATTATGCGTATTAAAAATTTCAAATATGGGGGCACAGGGAATTATGAAAAGTTACGAAACTAGATATTCTGTAGGGAATAGCATACCCTCGCTCATCAAGAAATTTTTCAATAGTCTCAATAAGAGATCTTACAAAAATTGATACTTATATTTATATTGCTCTCAATATCTCTAATGGTTTTCACTTTTGTGTAAGTGATCAAAAAGATTTTTCACCATGAGCCAGTGAATTTCTGTTGTACTTAATTGTTTTTAAGTAATAACATTTAGAATTAGAGTTTGCTTTGGCATGGCAATTTGATGCTTTTTAAATATTGTCTTTATTACCTCTTGATCAATATTTCACCAAACAAAAATTTCAATACTGCATATCCTTGAATCTATCATATCAATGAGTATTAATATCACACTTGATATTAGAGGAAAAATTATTTTATTTATGGTTTGAATCACCTTATCTTTTTGCATGCTCGATAATTTATCATCAAAAAAATTTTTCTCATACCAGTTGTTGAAATTCTTTTCAAATTCGTGAAGTTTTCATTTTTAGAACATTATATAATTCATCAAAAGCCAAATTCATGACTCACTCTATAAGATTATATGACATCATATAGGTAGTACTTTTAAGAATACTGACAAGAGCAATTTGGTGCTCATTGAGAAGATTTCAGGATTGTTCCAGCACCTTAACCTCATTAATTATCAAGTCAATCCCAGCTTTACGGCTGTCAAGTTCCGATTTTATAGATAGCATAAAATATTAATGTTTTAGTAGAAAATCCTTTATAATATTTATCCTTCCTTCAAATTTAGATTTATTATTTGCAGAATCAGATGAAACGATACGACGAAATTTCTTCAGAATTTAACAAATCCTCAAGTCAATTGACATTTAATTGATTTGAAGTATTTTGAGCCAATCATACACCAATAGCAATGGATTCAAAATAAGTTCTTGAAGAAACGACATTTCCATATTTTTCATGTTTTTCATTTTTCTTACAGAAGCCATAAGGGATATGTGTATTCACAAAATTCAACATCTGATCTTTTTCATTAGCTCAATATTACTTTCCACATCAGCATCATTCATGCAATCAAAATTTTTATTTTTATCCTTAATATAATCATTCAGAAAAATTCTCTACATTTTGATTATATTCATTAAATCGTTCTTTTTATATGCAAAGTATCTTAAAAACAAGCTCTGGTCATTCTTCACGATTTTCTTTATTTCTTGAAAGTGGACATAATTTTTAAATAAAGGATCCTCGCTAAGTTCAGTCAATAAATTATACATAACTCCTCAAAATGCTCCTTTTTCGTTTTTCCTGAGGAGTTAATTCATCAGCCGATGAATTAATTGCTTAAACATTTCTTTTCTTTTTGCAAGTGGTAAATCACTAAAAACCACCGCTCTAATTGGCATCATCTTGAATTTTCTTTGAATTGCAAGTGGTAATTCGAAAAATAAACACCATTAAGGGTGGTAATATACTCCAATCATGATAATTGCAATTCTCATTCAATAAAAAGCTTTCAATGTTCTAATTCGTTGAGATCAGTCAATAATTTCTATTTGAAATTCTAATCAGGATTCATTGGTATCTATATCCATTCTATTCAAAAAGACAAATGGAATAGGGAGATTCATAAAAAGAGATTCAATAAATTTAGACTGACGTTCCTTGTTCCATGTAAAAATTCCTTTGATAAGCTGGTATAAATAATTCCTGATCCAATCCATCCTGAATGGTAAATTTTTATATACCGTATCAACATCCCAATCATAAACATAATATTGATATTCCTTTTGACTCTTTTTATTTTGATCTAAAAGCTCCTTTTGTTTTTCTATAGGTATTTCTGATTTTATAGTCATAATTTTTTTAAATAACTTGTAAGTGTGTTTTTGAATGCTTTTTCCAATAACTCACTCCAGGACAATAGGAACAGCATTTCATATATGCCTACCTATTGTAAGCAAAGATACAGAATTACTATCTTTATAAAATTTATAATCCTTTGAAAGGTTTTGCAAAAATTGCTCCCTTCTCAAAAGAGAGTGCACGATCTTGCTCGGGTGTCCAAATCTACCAGTTCAATAATTATAAAATTGAGTTGTAATAGTGGGGGAAGGATCTTTCCCATTTCATTCTTCCATAAACAGAAGAATATGTTTTTCAAGATCTTTTTGTGACACTCTAATTGTAGATCCTTATTCCAGTCTTCTCCATGTTCATCCAGGTTTGGATGCACGAATTCTTTTAAATTTTTATCAGATAATTTAATAGATTTATGGAGTGGATCAGTTCTAGAAATTCATCCAGCACTGATCCCATCTTCCCGAGAACATCAACCACACTGACATACTCATCCTTTTTATGTGTTGGGGGAATTAAATTAATTTCACCCAGTTTTGATGCCAATAAAACTAGTCTTTTTCTTTTTGCGGAATACCATAATCTGGACACACACAATTTGATAGGAGACAAAATATTTATTATCTTTTAGAAATTGTACAAAAATTATTAAAAATATCTTTCCTGATGAGATTAGGAACATTTTCCATGGAAATAATTTGAGGAGTTGTTTCATGATTAATCTTTTTGAAACTGAAGTAATAAGTTCCATCATCTTTTTCCTTGAGAGTATTTGCTGCATTTGAAAAAGGTTGACAAGGAGCACATCAAACAAGTATACGACAGTCATTGTTATTCCAGTACTTTTTAGCAGATCATCTCCTTTGATATTTGAGATATCTTCATGTATAAAAATCTGAATTAATATTTTTCTGTGTATGCAAAAGAGCAAGTATTATCGAAATCAATACGCCTTAATTGTAAATCATGCCTTCTGTAAGCCATATGACAATCATCAAACTCCACAAAAAGATCAATGACCGATGTGTTTTACAGATATATTCATATATTGTAAGATTATATGACAATTTATTAAAAATCAAGCAAAACTTATTTATCCATTTTCTTTCCCAACCCTCATCACTACTCGCATATTCTCTTCATCAATATAGATTTTATCCACAAATTTATGAGCCAAATCCATCCACTGTTTTTCACTCAAATTTTCCAGTTTATTTTTATAAACTTTTTTCAACTTCCAAAAATAGCTTCAAATCATTCTTCTTTTTATTTAAATATTCCAGTTTTTCCTTTATTTCTTCATAATTTTTCTCAAGAATTTTTACTTCATTTTTCACGTCATCAAGAAATTTTTTGCAATCATTTTCTTCTTCAGGATTTTCCAAAATTTGCCTTTAAAATCCTTGTTTTTCAGCTCTTGCTTATTTTCCAAAAATGTCTGTAATTTTTCCATTTCTCATGCGAGATTATTTTTCTTTCAGCTTCTTTTTCTCATCAATTTTTCCATCTATATTCTTCAATAAATTTTTCTGCATTTTGTCAGCATTTTGCTTAATAATCGGATTTATAGTATTATGAAGCTTTTATTTCAGAAAATATCAGAATTTTTGCAAATATGATATGCTTCGGAATTTTTGGTGCAAGCTTGTCTTTTTCTTACCCCACAACGATACTGACGAGTCTTTTTATAAGTTAAATAATGATTAAACCTTTTTCCACACATTCCACATTTTAAAATTCCTGTATAAAAATGTCTTTCTCATCTTCCGCTTGTTAAAAGCTTTTGCTTTAGAGATTTTTCTTGAGCTTTTTAAAAATTTTTTCTTCAATAATTACAGGACAAGGAATTTTATCCACTGAGAAAATCCTTATCTTTTATCACATTTTTCCATTTTCCTTTTACTTCGGGTTTTATTACAAAATAAATTTCATAAATAGGTTTCATTTTTAGAATTTGGGAAATATGATTTGAAGAAAAATCTTCAAATATGTTTTTATTTTAGTTTTTCCTTATTGGAGCTTTTTATTGAGGTTAAATACCTGAAATTTCTCACATTGTCTTGCCTTCTATAATATACATTTCAAAAATCACAATTTCGCTTCTTCATCATGAATTACAACTTTATTTCATTTTTCCATCAAATTCTTTTTGTATCCATAAGGTGGTGTCGGTCAAAAAGGTAAAAGTTTGGAATATACCGTATAATGATATTTTGAAGCCGAAAAAGTTTGGAATATAACTAAAAATATTTTTGCAATCATGAAATATTATAAAAGAACTTTCAAAACAACAAAATGGAAAAATCGTAGAGAAAACAAATTTTTCTTGAAAAATCTAATAAAGAAGCAATTTAAATTGCTTCTTTATTAGTTTTTATTAACTTTTATCTCTTTTTATAATTATCTCCAAATAGAAATAATCTTGTTTATAGTCAAATTTCTTGTCTCTTGAAAAATTTGATTGAGTTGTTTATATGGTGGGTGATGAGGATTCGAACCCCCGACCCCCTGTTTCAGTGCAGGCAGATGCTCTCGCAACGAAAAATTTACTTAGATTGAGTATATAAAAATAATAATTTTTGTCAAAAATATCTACTTGACATTTTATTTTTATATTATATTTTACTTGCTTTTTGGTTACTTTCATTTTTAATATAGTTTTTAAATTATGTTTTTATGAGAGAAATTTTTCTAAATACCAAACTTTTTTGCTTTCGTCGTGGGCTTTCTGAAAGAAGTCTTGAATACTATCTTTGGCACTGCAAAAATTTTTCGAATATACAAAAATGCCAAATTAAAGATTTTTGAAATTTAGAACAATTTAGAAAAAATATGATAAAATTATTGCAAGAAATATTTCAAATGAAGGAAAGAAAAATACTTAAAATGTATGCGAATTTTTGAGACTTTTTAATTGAAGAAAACTTGATTTTTGAAAATGTAGCAAGAAAAGTGAAACCGCCGAAAGTCCAGTTGGCTTTACCGATACCTGTAGAGGATACTGAAATTAGAGATATATTTCAGGCGGTATCTCGGCGGTGGAGTTGAATGCTTGCTTACAGAAACCGAATGATAATCGGAGACTTCTTAAATACCTGACTTCGACGATCTGAATTGATAAATTTGAAGCGTTGTGATATCAGCAAGAGTCATATTACCGTTCGATGCTGAAAATGATGAAAAAGACCGTATTGTATATCTTCCAGTTTCTTTTTGCCTTCTCTGGAAGAATACTTAATACGTACTGATGGAGTAAGTGAGTACCTCTTTTTCTTTGAGGAGCAAAATATCTATCCGCGCCATGAGTAAGATTTTTGAAGAAATAAAAAGGAGGCACGAATAGATATTTCTACATGCTCATAGGATGAGACATACGTATGCAAGTAGAGTGATAGAGAGTGGCATTAGTCTCGCTGTGCTTCGTGACCAGTTATGACATAGAATATTGCGACTACCAGTAGATATATTGCCGTGCGTAATAGAGTATAGAGAAGAGGAAATGCGTAAGTTTCGTATATTGTAGGAATATAAAAATAAGGTTACTTAATATGTGGGGACGCCCCAACCCCATATCTCTGCAATTTTTCTAAACGCTCCTACAAAGCAGGAGCTAATTTTAGATAGTTGCGACTTCGTCGCCGTAGATAAAAGAAAATTTAGTATAAAGCGGATTAGTCCGCTTTTTCTTGTGTTCTAGGTTTTTCTTTTTAAAATGATAAAAGTTAGTAAATAGTATTGTATCTGTCTATATAATTATATAAAATGTTGTATCAATCTGCTTTTTCCGTTAAGTTTTAAAGTGATTTTTCTGAATTTATTGGATAGAGAGAGAGGAAAAAGATTGGGAATTTTTCCAATGTTTCTTGCAAATCATGTAAATTCGATTTTATAAAGTTTTTCGTTCCTCTGAAAGATTTTTAATTTTCTACAAATTCAAGTGAGTAACAAATTTCATTTTTAAAAATCGTTAAGAGTAAAACCAATATTATCTTTTTCATATTTTTGTAAAATTTTCTGCTTGTTCAATATAATATTTTTCTATTACTAATTCTCGTCTTCAAGAATCTCACTCAAAAATATCAATAATAATTTGGCTTACGCTAGTGTTTTTGCTGAAAAATTCAAGTGAATCTTTATGCTGTGTTGGTGCACGAAATGTGATACTTGATGTATGCATATTTTATTTATTAGTAATTATATGTGCTTATTATATAAAAATATGTTATTTTTGTCAAATATTTTTGCTTATTTTAAATATCAAGAAAACTAATTCAAAAATGACTTAATGTAATGATGCAATTGGAACAAAAATACCAAAAATAAATAATACTTGGAAATTATCTAGAATTGATTTTATTTGTTTATTTTGTTTTTCTTGATTTTCAAGAATTTTTGAAAAATTTCTATAATTTGTGTTTCTTTTTCTTGCATAAAATAAATTAAAGTACAACTATAATAACATAATTTAATAATTTTTAGTAAAAAAACGCCACAGCGAATTTGTTCGCTTGGTGGCGTTTTTATTTGTCTATTTTGTGAGCATTTTGTGAATCATGTTCAATTTCTTTTCATCAAGTCAGAAAAATTTCTTTGCCATTGCAAAGTTTTTTCTTCCAATTATGGAAAATCTGGTTGTCTTCTTTTTCCAAATAATCTTTGAGTGTCAAAATATTTTTAGGGTGGCGTACTGCTCGTTCTCCAAGGATTTCTTTTTGTATAGTACAAAACCGCCAAAGAAATTTAGTTTTTGCTTTCTGAATATTCCGTAAGTGGAAATATCTTTTGCGCTCAATAATTGGGGTTTCTATGATCCCAACCTTGACCTTCAAGGTTAATGTATTTTATATCGTAACTTTCCAACTCGAATAAGTCCAAAAAGTGATTTCCTAAACTCTACAACTTCCCTGCGCAAGACGAACAAAATTTATGTCAATCATTTTCAAGCTCTGACAAATAATTGCAATTGTACAGTCATATTTTCTAGGCTGTACAAAAATTTCAATCATCGTAGAATCTGAAAAAGTTTTTCTTTAAAATTTCTGGCATTAAAGAAAATCGAACCCTCATCAATAAGAAAAAGAATTTTTCGCGTTTTTCATTTTCTTTGATATTATTCGAAAAAGATATGAATTAGGCGCGTATGTAGGAGTTGCAACATTATCATGATAATCTTGAATTTGTTTTGATAATTGGCGGAAGTCATTTTGAAGTATACCAGTGAATATGAGGAAACGTAAGCCACATATTACTAATAACACTTTCCCGCGCTCGCACGCCTCGTAAGCGTCTTTGACCGTGTACATAGTTTTTCAGGCTCAAAATTCTCAAAAACCAAATTTAAATTTTTGGTTTAGTAATGGTTTTCAAAAACATAATTTAATCTTTTTCAAAAATAAATTGCATAAAAAATAACCCAACAAAACAGAAAAAGAAAATATAAAATGATTGTATTCACATGTAACCAACAATACCTGAATTCGTAATCAAATAAACTACCGTATTGCGCATAACGAAAATTGGCAAAAATACATATTCACAAACAACAGAAAGAATAATGAAAATAAAAATATATTTAATTGCAATTTTAAGCGCATTAATTATAAGCAATATCATATTTAATTCTTTTTACGAAGTAAAAATAAAAAGTTGCAATAGAAAAACAAAAGTAATTAAATAATCTATCGCTCCATTTTTAGCATAATGAATTTCTTTTTAAGTCATGAATATGTACAAATTTTTGAATTTCTGAAGGCGGAAAAGGATTTAATAAAGAGAAAAGAAATAATAGAATCTAAAAATATTTTTCTTTACGTATATTTTCAAGCTCATATTCTTGTAATCAAACTTTATCCTAAAGAAAAAGTTCAATCAGGATTACAAATGACCCTATTCGTAGCTCAAAAATAATTTTTGATCATCAACTGTCAAAAATTCATACCATCAAATCCCATAATCTTGAAAAACTGCTTCACAGCATCAAAAATATTTTTCAAGATTCTAATAATCATTTTATCCAATTGACAAAAATCAGTTAATCAACCTTTTAACCCAATCAAAAAGGCTAATAATAGGTTTTAAAAATTAAATCAAAACCTCAACTAATTTCCTTTACTAATTGAACAAACCCAATCTCATTGCCCACAATTTCCTGATCCAGGAAAAATTATCAGGGTCAGATGAAACTCACCTTCTTTCATCATAAGAAATGGAATCAAAATCAAATACATCTTTCAATGTATAAACAATGTTTGAATTATCTTTTCACCATAAAAATCATTTAACAGAACCAATTGATCTTGTAATTTATTATATGCTTTTGTGACTAGATAAAACTAAATGCTATGAAATCACGAAGAATTAAAACATTGGATAAAGAGATGCGTGGTCTAATTCTTTCTCTTCTACTTTAAAAATAAGATAGTGTTACTAATGGCGTTTCCAAATACCAATATTTCATATCTTCGTTCATGGAAGATGGTAAGAAAAATAACGTTTCTCTCTTTTAAATCTCCAACTCTTGCTCAGTATCATCAATTATTAAACGGGTTGTTCTCTCATGGAATTTTTGTAAAAGAGACTTGAAAATTCAATCCTCATTTCCCTCTTTTTATCTAAGCGAAATCTATACATTCTTGCCTCGTGAGTCATTATACAATGTAATATCCGAAAAAGTCCAATAAATTCCACGAGTTGTTTGCAGGTGCAAAAAAGTAAAATAATTTGTTAATCCCAAAACACATATATTTGTATCTTCCTTTCAACATTTAGAATTTTTATTAAATTCATATAAAATACCAGTTTCATGAGGAAAAGTCGATATTTAACTAAATATTATCCAGGTAAATCTTTTTCATTTTTATCAGTTATTTAATACACCGTTATAATTTCAACTTTCAATATTTCATGCATTCGTCATTTCTAAAGATTTCTCAGAAGAATAATTTCAATTCAAATCAATTCAGAAAAATAACTGACTTTGCACAATCAGTTACATTACAATCATCTCAAAACGCATGAGAGAGTACACAAATGTCAAGCAGCCGAAGAAAATTGCGCTCATAAAAATTATAATCAACAACCGACCATAAAGATTCTCAATTAATATCCTGTCTAAAAATTTTCATTTCCCTTCTACTCAGGGAATATTAAAATTAGAATTTCACAAAAAGAAACACGGCGAAAAGTTTGAGCAGGAAAAAAATTATTGAAAAATAATCAATAAAATACTAAAGCTTTTTCATAAAAATATTTTTAATAGAATTAAAAATCAATAAAAATCATCATGGTAACAGAAATAAAACCAAGTAAAAATACTAAATTCGTAATATTAAAATAACTTTTTCAATTCTCATCAGTATCAAAAATTGAAAGATAAAAACCATTATCTTTAATTGTAGAAATTACACCAGTTTGAGAATTTGAATCATCAGGGTCAGTTGGATTTTGAGGATTTGGATTTTTGTAGGCACTCTCAACAATAAAAGTACCTGTTATCGCTTCATAGTTTTTGTCTCAATTGGAGGTTGTGAGGGCGTTTTTAGGAATTGTGAGTTCATAGTTGGTACACTCAACATCAAGGCGTTTATCATCAATTGTTTTTATCGTGATTATAATTTTTATCTAGGGTTGTAGAAAGAGACTGGGATGAACTTATTCCAAGTTTGGATTTTTGATATATCCAAGAAAGGGTTTTCTATACTTGTATTGAGTGTCATTGTCCAAGTGGTTTGCACCATGATTTACTTTAGAAGTTTCAAAAATCCTGTAATATTCTGCGATCTTGGTCGGTTATCTTGACAAGTTCAATCATCATCAGTAGCTTTGTCATAGTTGGGGCTAGAAGAAGTTTGGTACAACTAAGGATTTTTGATTTTTGAGGTGGAATATTAAAGGTGAGAATTGGCTGGCTGTAACTACTGTCCTCTGTATTCCAATCAATACCGCTACAATTCTCAATTGATGAAGAATAGAGTAATTGACTGATATTTCCTCAAATCTATAGCTGAAAAATCAAAAGTTACAAAAACAAAGTTCTGTTTTTAGTTGTTTGCCTATTACTGAATGGGTAAAATAGGTCAATTCTCTTTCTGATTCTAATCCAGTTCCAATTAGCAAAAGCAAGATTCCTCTTTAATAAATTGATTTATATCTAATTTTTCTATTCATAATTTTCAGCATAAAATGGAATTTGAAGTGTTTTGATATTTTCATTGTATTGGACTAAACTCATATTTTACATGGATAAAAAGTAGAATCACTTTGTGAAAATGCAGAGTGGGAAGATAAGAGCGAGGAGGAGAGGGATTTTAGTTTTCATAACAAAAATAAAATTAAATCAATAGTAAAACAGACTGACAATGACATAATACAAAGACTCCAAAAATAAGTCCATGTATGAAATATTCAAACATATTATTTTTCATAAATATTCAATTAATTTATGATAAAATATCCATCAAATCAATAAATCACACAAACAAAAACGAAAATAGAAAAGCGTAAATAATCAACAAAATGTAAAAATATATTTCAATCTTTTATTGAAAACAAAAACAAATTTAAATGAATTTGATAAAAAGTTCATTCCCAAATCCTAATAAAAATTAACGAAGATTTGAAAGCCCTGAAAATAATTCGGGCAAGATACATCAACAAAAAGGGAAAATTACAAATAGCCCAAATTCTGCATAAAAATTGAGCAAAAAATATTGATAACATTCACAATTGCTTCTGAAATAGTAAAATTATTGATAATCATACCTAAAAATATAAACGACTTATAACCGTGTAAATTAGCGGAGACGCAATGCACGCTTACTGTACCCATTACAGCGTGAACCGGCACCGCCGAGAAGCAACGCCGCACCAAAGCCGTAATGGAACCAATAATGGGACACGCAGTTGTCCCCAGTGCAGTAACTGCACGCCGAAATCACTGAACCGTCAATAGGACTCTTAACTATAGTTAAAATAAAAATGATGGTGGGAATTTTTCCCATATAAAGCCTTTCGGCTTATGTGTAAAGTTTTTATTATTTTTCTTTTTCATGAGCTAGGGTTATGAATTTCTGCTCTTCTGCAATAGCAATCAGAGTTACATCATCAAGACTTGTTTTTAGTGTTTTCAGTGGTTTTTGCATATTTCGCGAAAATATGATATGCAGAGGTGGCGAATATTCCGATTTTTGGTTGTGATCTCTTTTGAATAATAATTTGCGAGTCTCAAATTATTCTATGTTTTTATAATCACAGAACAATTTAAATCATTCTGGGCAAATCATGCTCTGAATACACCATTTTCGACACATACACGCTTTTGTATTTTTCGAAATAATCAGGATACAAGTTTTCTTTTTATTTTTCAAGTCTAAAATTTTGTATATGTATTCCAAATACCCTCTGATAGGCCGGGCCTACACGAAAGACTGAAATGAATTTTTTCAGGAAGCCAGTTATAGTGACGAATAGCATGTTTACTATTTTGTGGCACATATATACCGCTTCAACCAACTAATGGAAATATTTTCGCCGAAAATCAGAGTGCAATATCTACACGAGTAGCACAGATTTGTGGGAAAATTATTATTTTTGCGTAGTTGGTGCGGTTGAGCGTTCACCAATTTGCAAATCGTAACCACTTCAGGAGAATCTTCAGAAAGTAATCTGACGAAACGGAAAATATGAACTATACAATTTTTCCCTGTGTTTTTAGTAATTTCACTTTATCTTCGTTATATATTTCAAGGAAATAATTGCAACTGGTGGAAATCACGGAGATGGGAGAAAGTTACTGTATATGTCGTCACATTTTTGTGCCTATACAATGAAGCGATAGGCTGTATTTTTCGTTATACTCAATATTTGAGTTATCATCAATTTCTCAACTAAATCCAAGAATATTGTACATATAGCGGAATGCTTGCTCAATATCATAACAAGTATATTGGAGATAATCGATATCAGCGTTTATAATTTTCTTGGAAAATGAGTAAGTGAAGGAATTTTGAGGCCATTCAATGGTTTATCTTTCACAATGCCCTGATTTTAATAAATTTTAGTTGTTTTTCTGTCCAAAAATTGGTGTTAGTTTCGACAGAAGTGAGGGGATTAATTTTTACCATAAATAAGGGAAAAATGAAGTAGGGGATTTTAATTAGGTGGCACTGCACCAATTAGCGGTGCGACCTAATTGATTTGAGGATTTTTGAGAATTTTTATTTAATTTCTGTAGTAATCACGAGCGACATACTGTGAAATCTACACCTTCTTGATTATCAATGAATTGTGAATTGATCATATCTTTCCATTGATCACCAATTTTGGCGAGTAATGTATTTAATAACTGACCTCCAGGTGTTTTTGAAGGTGTGAAGTTTCGATAATTTTGTACTTCTTACAAGTGGAGTAGCATATGATAGCGTTGGATATGTCTTTTTCTGACATATGAATAAAATAAGAAGATAAAAAGTATGCTTTTTGGCTACTTCCTGATGTGTAACATGCAAAAAGACCTCGTAAATAATTACGAAGTCTGAGTTTTTGTCTTTTTAAGTGGTGGGTGATGAGGATCTGGAACCCCGACCCCCTGCTTGTAAGGCAGATGCTCTCGCCAACTGAGCTAATCACTCCTATATCTGACAACACGCAAAATATATTTATTTTTCTCAAAAGTCAAATTAAAATGCAAAATTGACTGTTTTTATTAGTATTTGGAAAAATTGTATGACGCTTCTTATTTTTACAGATACGACTGCTGAGCAAGTCAATGGCGTCACTCGGTCAATTGAAAACTCAAAAACACCTCCCAATCATATCAAGCTCGCAAATTGTTTCGGCAGATGATTTTTCAGTGTGCCGTTTTTGATACAAAGAAATTCGACTTTCACTCAGTTTTCCGCGACAAATTTTTATCCACGAAATTCGGCCAGATTTCATTCATATCGAAACGGAAGGGCCGATTGGTTTTTCGGCGGCACTCATTTGTAAAAATATAAAATTCCTTATACAACGTCGTTTCATACCAAATTCCCCGAATATCTGAGCATGCGAAATCGGCTTCTCAAAGAGGAATATGTGCATCAATATCTGCATTATATTCAGATGACGGCGCGGACAAAAATTTTTATTTCAAATCGGAATGATTCCGATACATTGAAAAATAATAATTATGGAAATTATGCCGTGATTCCGCTTGAATCGACCATTCGATGTTTTTCGGTGCGAAAAATTTTTCTTGAATAAAACTCGGCCAATCGCGCTTTTTGTCGGACGCATTGCCATCGAAAAATATTGAAAAATCTCTTGAAATCTCTGAAAAATACGAAAACTCGTCGGGCGATGGTCCAGAAAAAGAAAAATCTTTCAGAAAAATTCCCAAATGTAACATTTTTGGGAATTAAAAATGAGAGGAATTGGCAGATATTTATCGAAGCGTCGATGTGTTCGTTTTTCCTTCCAAAAACGGATACACTTCGTCTTGTGGAATCTCGAGGCGATGGCGTGGAAAGCCCGTTGTAGCTTACGATATTGAAAAATATGCGCGGAATTGTTACGCACGGAAAAATGGTATTTTAGTCAACGAAAAACAGCGCGCTAGAATCAGGAATTTCTGATGCACTCAAGCTTTTACCAGAAAACTGTGCTGCCAGCGCACAAGAATTTTGTTGGAAAAATCATGTATATCTTTGGAAAATCAGGCTCCTATTTCTCATCATTTATGGACATAAACAACTTTTAAATCTCACGCCAGAAATCATCGAAAAACTTCAAACGGGCGGTTATCTCGTAATGTTTACAATGATGGTAATTGAATGACCATTTGTCACGATGGCGGCTGCTTTTCTTGCCTCAATCGGGATTTTCAATATTTTCACTGTAGCGATCTTGGGTTGGCTCGGTGATACGGTTGGTGATATTATCTTGGTGGGGCGATTTGACTTCCCGCTTTTTCAGAAAAATCGAAAAATTGATACCGAACAAAAAGCATATTTTATGGAAAAACTCAATATTTTTTGCTTGAGAAAAATTTTATTTTATCGCTCATTGCCATCAAATTTACGCCGTACGCACCAATGATTGCGCTTCCTTATCTCGGGACGCGACGCTCGATTTCTGCCACAAAATTTATCACATTCACAGCGATTCTCTCACTCCTGTGCCACTCACGGTTGCGTGCTCGTGGGCTTTCATATCGAAAGTATTCGTCGGTTGATTGCCAATATTCCTGAAGATTATCAAATTTTATGATTATCATAGGAATTGTGCTCGTTCTGTTAATTAGCGATTCTCTTGTTTCCGAAAATATTATAAAATTTTCCAAGAAAAATCGAGCAATATGTTGAAAAACTCGAGAAATCACATCTTCCTAATGGAGGATATATATTTTTCTTCAAGGATTTTGCTATATTTTCCGTAGAAAATCGCTCTTAAGAACACGAGATCATTTTGAGCTCTTTCAAAATATTCGTCATTTTCGAGAATTTTTGTAATTCTTGTACAAATTCTTCATCATTTTTGTGCCATCGCTACAAAAACCACGAAAGGTAAAGTCATCATATTCTGGAATGTCGCGCAACAAAATCGGCAACTCGGCAGAAGTAGCTCCAGAACAGCTATTGGATGGTTTTCTTGTGTGGACGGCACTATAAAAACATCAGCAATGACAAAGTATTTGCGCACATCCTCGAGCGGAATCACGCCCGTCACAATGAGATTTTTGAAGATTTTTGCAAAATTTTCTCAAATTTTCCAGCATCAGCGCCCAGTGATTTGAACGGAATTCCGCCCACCCAGACGAACTGTACGTCATTCATTTTTGAGCCATCGCGAGGAAAGTATCAAATTTTTGCGCGGCTGGATCTGTCCATTTCCCAAAATAATTTTTGATTTTTCAGAAAATCCTAATTCTTTTGCGAAGTGCTATTTTTCATCATCTGTATGCTCGTATTTTCGCATATCAATAGCATTATAGAGGACTTCTACATTTTGCAGCCCCATATCGTTCATGAGACTTTTGGCGACACCACCAGAACATGCAAGCACCAAATCCGCCTTTCCATAGAATTTTTGAGCCACCATTTCGCAAGTGGCAGCCAATATTTTGTACCCTTCCAGTGAGCCAATGAAGCTCTCGGGAATAACATGCGCAGAAACTACTCCAGGCGCAAACAATACTTTCCAAAACGCGTACAATCCAACCGTGTGAATATGCACGATATCCGAGGGATTTTTCCCATTTTTGCACTTCAAAACCTGCGCGCTCAAGGCGCTGCAAGCATCTCACGATACGCCGTATGCACGCCGTGCCCCTGCACCGTAAATTCACTTTCTGAAATCAAATTAACCTTCATTTTAACGCTTATTGATAAAGAAAAATTTTCGCGAATTGGCTTCTCAGTTCCACATCGCCTCAAAGTCCTCGCGTCCGTTTCATGATCAAATCAGAGGATGTGCAATACCGAATGGATAAACAAAATTTCAAATTCTTTTAATCGGCGAATGCTCACTTCGCGGCTTGCTCAAGAATTTCGCTTCAGAAAAATCACATTCGCCCGCAATATCAGTCACGGCATCCAAAGATGAAAAATCATCAAAATAATGAAATGACAAAAACATCCGTCGTCTTATCAATTCCTCGAGTAATCTCGATTTAAAATCAGATCTCATCATCTGGCAAAAATGCAATATTGAGAATTCCGCGTTGTGTGATGGGAACTTTTTGAAATAAAATCCAAAATTTCCGAAATCCTCAGAAATCAGAAAATTTTCGGGCAAATTCACAAAAGAAAATCAAAACATAATTATTCAATAATTCTCACTTCGTTCACGAGCTCAAATCCCGTCTGTTCAAAAACGGTTTTTGCGTCAAACGAATCAACTCAATTAAATCCGAAGGCTTACAGGTGTCCTCATCGGAGCAAAAATTGGCATGCAAATCACCCAACGAGCACCCCCTACGACGTTTTCATTTTGAGCCAACCTGCTCAATCACATGAGCCAGCAGAAGCATCACGACTTGATTTTTAAAAACTTCCTGCAAGAATTTCCTTTTGGTTGCTTATTTTCGCGAAAATCGATATTGTCAACATCGGACGAATATTTTTCGCGAATTTCGACAAATCAAATTCAGCTGAAATCAAAAATAATTCGGGTTTTCCTTTAAAAATCGAATGTCGATATCAAAAAATTCATATCTGATTTTTGCAAAATTTTCGTCTCGCCAGTCGAAATATCAAGAATTTTCGCGGAAAAATTATTTTCTGTTTCAAGCCCAAAACATCCTGGCATTTCCGACAACTGCGCCCGCGATCGTCCCTCGGGCCCACAAATCGATGCCAAATTCGTTCACCAAAATCCAGAACTTCTGCAATATCTAGAAATTTTTCGCCAGAAAAATGGACAATTTTCTGGCTTGCTCATCAAAATTCCAACCTTTGAGAGAATTAATCGCAATTCCCGGAAAAATCTTTCGCAAAATAAAATATTAGTTCCGCCAGAAATCCCAGAGAATTTCAAGATCACGCGAAAAAATGCAAAAATTTCACCAATTTTTCCGTATCTTTTTCAGTTGAAAATCTCATATGCCGCCAAAACTCGAGTTTTATAGCCTGCATATTGCCCGACATTGTGATTGGTTTTAATACAATTCATTTTGAAAAATTATTTTCGGCATTATAACAATTTTTCGAGAAAAAGCGAATTTATTTGAAAATTTGACAAAATCAGAAAAAATCCTTATAATCCGATTTTTGTTCAGCATAAAGCATTCTTGATCGTAAGATTTGGAATGCTTTGTGTTGGCTACAACTTGCAAACCCATGGAGAAAAGATGCAAGAAAAAGAAAAAGACACGTTGGAAGAAACAAGAATTGAGGTGATTTACTATCGCAAAAATGCGATTAATCCACCCATCTCAATTTTTGAAGGGACTCTGAACAATTCCTAATGCTGCCAAGAATTGAGCCTTATGGCAAAGTTGTTGACGTTCGTGTGCGTTAATGATCACGAAGCAATAGTTGAAGTAAGAACGAGCAGTAACCGCCATACTTATTGCCAAAGAAATCCAAAGAGCAAGAGACTAATACTTGTTCACTGAACTTCCGGCTGTCTATCTCGTAGGCAGCCTTTTTCTTTTCGAAAATAAAATTACCTCACAAATACGAGGTTTTTTATTTTGAGGGCTTTTTGAAATGGGTTCTACCGGATCAAATCATCATTTTGACCACGGGTTGCATCGACAAATTCGCCAAATTCCTTTCCGAAGCCAATAATCGATCATCGACCGCTTCGATCATATATTCGCTGCATGTCGGAAAATATTTACAAAAATGGCACACGATGCCCAAAATGAATGGTCAGGCGAAAGAATTTTCTGATAAGCCTTCACAGATGCGATCAAAAATTTTTGTGCTGGATTCATATTACCAATCTTTTATGTTCTGAAAAATCATCCTCGAAGCAAATTTTTGAGATTTTGCAAGTCTCGCTGAAAATTTTTGTGTTCGCGCGATATGGATTGAGGTATTCTTGGCGCTTTTCCTGATCTTCAGAAATTTGATTTTTATCTCGTTATTTTCCGTTTTGCTCATCAGAATCAGAAAAATCTTCTGATCATCCAAATTTTGTTCCGAAAGCAAAGCAATCACGAATTCTCGAATTTTCCTGTATTTTGAAGGATTTTTCGTATTCCGAAAGAATCGCACCAGAATCAGAATGAAGCGCAAACAAAATATCGCCTCGCAGCTCGAAAAGTCGCTCTGGGAAACTGATTCATCGAGTCAGGAATAATTTTTATGCAGCCTCAAAATCTCCATTTTTCGCTATTTGAAGGATTGATTGTAGCGAACTTCTGGAATTTCAGAGTCGAGAAAAATGCAAACATTATATTCTGATACAAATTTTTCCACGAAAAATCAGAAAAATCCGAGAAATATGAGGAAAAATAATCCAATTTTACGAAGCATTTTGAGTTTTTGTATAAGGATTGAGAGCAATTCCAAGGAAAAATTCATACAATCCATTGCCAAGAAATGGTCGTTTGGGAATGGGTCGAATTCGCGGAGAATGTAAAATCGGCTCAAAATCCGATTTTTGATGAGATAATATGCGTCTCAGCCGATTTCCGCAAGTGTCGCGAGCGATTGTTTATTGAGTGAAGAAATCGCGTTTTCCCCCATGAAATTAGCGATACGAAGGGCTTCCATTCGCGGTATATCACTGTAACATCAATCCACCCTGTTCCGTCCCAATCGCGACAAAAGTAATTTTTATATGATTTGAAAAAGAAAAATTTGTGGGCTTTTCGAAAAATTCCGCATCTGTCAAAACAACAATCTCGGTATTTGAGCGATTTTGATAAATTTCAGCAATGCGCTGTATTGACCCGAAAATGTCACTTCCACCACTATATATAATCGGAGAACCCGGAAATGACATTTTTGAGAAAATTTATCATCCAAAAATGGCGATTCTATCGTAATTTCTCGAGAAAAGAGGAAATCGCAATTTCTCCAGAAAATTTTTCTATAAATTGCGTACCGAATTTTTGGCAGCATCAAGACGCGATAAAATCGTGGAAGAATCGCGCTGCGAAATATCCTGAACCACCATTGAAAGTGAGTTATCAATGAGCAGAATCGCAGAACCATCAGGGATTGGAAAAAGTGATTGCCACGCAAGCAAAAAGTAAAATCCCACCCAATAATGCAAAAATAAACCGAAAAAGCGAACGACGCGGCGAGAAGGAAAGAGTTTTCATATTTTATGGCGTCAAAAATTTCTCTCAGTCCTGGTTGACGATGAATGGATATCTCTCCATTATAATCAGCACAATTCGGAATTTCTTGTTGATAAGAAATAGTTTTTGTGACTCTCCCGCCGGCAATCGTTTCTAGCATAAATGAAAAATAGTGGCATTTTCATCTTCCGCGATTTCGCCCCAGAACCTGATAAAAATCGCCCTTTGGAACATATAGACGCACAAAGCTTTGTTGGCACTCTAGCACCCTGAATAAATCTGCATTTTATGCCTTTTCCTCTATCATTTGTGAGACCAAAAGCGCTCATGAGATTTTCGAGACTTTCCGCATCTTCCTGAGAATACTGATGTTCATGCGTCAGTGTCGCAGTCGTCTCGTATGTACAATTTTCAAGTCGTTTTCATTTCAAGCGAGCGCGATATATAACGATCACTTTATTTCCGCTTACAGACGTGAATACTGGATAAATCCACTCGGAGCGTTACTTTTTCCATGGAGTGGTTTTTCGGATAGATTCCAAAAATTTTTGTGTGTCAGCATTTCGTGATGCAACGAGAATTTCGCCACGATTCCAATTATTTTCAATAATTTTGGCAACTTCCTCGATTTTCGAGATTCAATAATGCCAAACGCGGTTACAAATTTGAACAAAATATCTTTCGGTGTTTTTGTCTTGAGCGAATTTATTTTCTACCAAAAACTCGACATCAAAACAGAGAAATTTTTATTAGAAAATGGAAATTTCCACGCCATCAAGTTTCACTTCACCAATGACCGCCAAAAATTTCTTCAATCATTCCCTGATGAATCGCAACCGCAGTCGTCAGCGTCGACTCGCCAGAGCGCTCCACAAAAAGAATTTGCCTTTTTCGAGCGTTTTTAAAAATCCGGATAATAATTCACATCACGAAGGCCATAATTATTGGTCAAAAGCGCAATTCCTGGCGGTGTGTTTTCTTTGTGCGGATACAAATTCCAGTCGTAATAATATACGTCATCAGTGCGGTAATCCAAGATATTCCCTTTATAAAGCGTAAAAGAAATAATTGAACCTGGGAAACCGCCGTTCGCACGGATTTCATCACGATTTTGATTAAAAATCATATAGCGCTGTGGAACCGTATTCCCGAGCATTGTCAAAATTTCGATTGTGAATTTTCGTACAAATCCAATACTGGTTGTGCACTTGTCAAAATATTCCCAACTTGACGCATTTTTATCAGCATACGAAGAATTGCCGTGCGCATTTTTGAAAAATATTTCCGGCCTGTTCAAATTCAGTCGATTGCCGCATTGATCGCTGGTGAATTTTTATCAAAAATCTGTCGGAAGTGGCACGCCAATGCTATCAAGTGGAAAAATATCCTTCGAATTTCCGCGGTACGCCGAATTTTCATCATTCACTTTTTTGTCGTCAATGAAAAATTTTTATCAGAATCTGGAAAATTTTCAGCAATACTATCGAGTGCAGTGGGCAACAGCGTCCGCCTTCAGTTGCTCGACCCACAGTATCCACGATTTCAAGCGGAATCAGAAACGGCACGAACAAAAATTGCGCGCGCTCAAAATCTGAACGAGATGAATGAATAAGATTTTACTTCAGAAATATTGTTTGCGGACGAAAGCGCCAAAGTCGATTGTAGCCATTTTTCTACGGAAAATTTGAGTGCAAAAATCATCGGCACCAACACGAGAAAGAGCGTCACAAAAGTGCGCAAAATCAGCGTTTTATTGCGACGCCAGAAAAATTTGGATGCACGAGAAAACGACGCCAGCGAAGCGATGATGAGAGGTTTCGGCGGAATAAATCTCGATATTTTCCCTTCTGATTTGATAGGATCAAGCGTGCGAATATCGAGCGATCAGAATGGCTTTACAATCGGTGGAACTAGCTCAATGTTTTCGGCGCGTCAATTCAGGATATTTTCGCTTGCCAAAAAGATGAGGCAATCAAATCAGAATGTACCAAATCAAGCGTTGGAAACGTTTCAAAATCATCCACTTCCACTTCGTGACGAACGAACAGCGAAATCTCAGGCACTCTGGCAAAATTTCGTCAACAATCGGTTTAAAAATCCCATTATCAATGGCGTGTAAGCGAGAAATCTGAAAAATCCTGAAATATCGAGCTCATGAGCAAAAATCCGTCTGAATGTCAAGAGAAAGCGTCATGGCGAACAAATATTTGTAATAGTGTATTCAAAACACAAAAATCGCAAAAATTTTCATATAATAAAAACTTCCCATAAAGGAAGTTTAGGATTTTTGGATCTTTTGACGAATCTTGTCAAATGAAGAATTTCAATAATTTTTCGTTTGTGCGATTGTGTCAGGGCGTTCAATGTCTTCAAAATCACCTTGTTTTAAAAATATGCGAATATTTTTCATTCAAAAATTTGAGAAAATTCTCATGCGATTGAGCGTTTTATTTTTGTGTATTTTTGCGATAAAATGACGATATCTTCGAGGAAAAATACGGCAATTGCATTTTTAGGATTTTCAGAAAAATTAAATTCTCCCGACCTGATATGATCGATCGAAATTTTTCCCACTATACAACGATTTTATATCGCCACCATTTTTCAAAAATCAATCACGCGCGAAAGTCCGTTCCCATACTGCAAATCCTTGCGTTGAACGCCTCTTCCCGGAACGGAAAATCAGGCTTGCGCGACGAAACAAAACCTTCTAACGAATCCTTTTTCCTGCGAGGCGCTGCATCAACATACTAGTGTTTCGTTTCCATTTTTCCACGGGAAAGCAATTCTTCCGAAAGCATTCGTGTTTCAGAAATTCCCAGCGACCATGCTTCTCAATTTCATCAAGTTTTTCCAGCCAAAAGCCCTTCTGTAAGCATCGCAAGACCCTCTTCTTTTTCTACATTTTTGGCACCACGAACGCCATGAAGAAAATTTCAGAATGATTGATATAATGACCAAATTCGTGGCGAATCAATTCCAAAAATCCGCGAAAGTGAAAGGGTTTTCATAATCCTGATTTTTTGGGATTCCCAAGAGATTCGCACCATCAAAATCGACGAATATTTCTCGCTCACTTCAATACGTTGTGGCAAATCCAAAATTTCTAGTACGAGTTCAAAATTTTCGCATAATCTTCTGAGAAATTTTAATTTCCGAAAGATTTTGTAAATCATTTCTGTAGAATCCGCCTTAAAATCACTCATCCTTAATTGTAAATCTGGAAATTTTTGCAAAATTTTTCACGCATCTCATCATAATGTTCTGCAACTCTCTTTTTCTTCATCAGAAAGATTTTTCTGACCATACGAAAAGCGCTTTGCGAATCGAATAAAATACCTGCTCGACAAGTTTTGGCTGATCAGAAACCGCCTCACCAAATTCTTGTGTTTGGAGCGCATTCATCTCATCAATTCGCGATTTTTGTTCATCAGGAGAAAATTCTGGGTTGGTAGCCAGCTTTTTCGAGTTCAAATGGCAAGCCCTTGAGCGCAATTGTGAAAATATTTTTATGGCTTTCTAACACGCCAAGAAGCAATGCTTTTGATTTTTGCATCGAGATCAGCCTTTTTCAATTTGAAGCGAAAAATTGCGCAATTTTTCTCAAATATTCGCCAATTTTGCTCTGAAACTTGAAGAATTTCATCAAAATTTTCTTTCGCGCATTGGCAAAATTTTTCCCAGAAAATTCTTTGGAAAATTTCGTTATACGCCAAAATGTGCCCTCAGAACTTCGCTTTTGGAATGCCATTTTCATCTTTCAGTGTCTCGTATGTGTAAGATGGTTTTTCGAGAATCGCTTCGCGGCCGGGCCACTTCGCGATTTGTGCGATTTTATCAGACATTTGCTCTTTAAGCGAAATTTCATGAGAATTATGAGAAATATTTGAGTGATTCATGTGATTATTGTGAAATATTTGTTTGAATTGTTGGAATTGTTTGAATTTTTGAAGAATTTTTACGATTTTTCGTTGTGTTTCAGAATTTACATTGTGTACAAAATCGGCACATCTTTTTGGTAAAAATTGAAAAATATTTTTCGCCAATCAATTTTCGAAAGAGAATTTTCCCAACCCATTGTGGATATAATGCATTCTGATCAGCTTCTGAAATAATTTTCGCACCTCGGCAAAATTTCTGATCGTCAAACGACAATTTGGAAAAATAATAATCTTGGAAAAATCGTTCATCATCAGAAAGTGAAGTTAATTTCTTGACAATATCGCGATTTTCCACGCGAATATGACATCCTTTCTGTTGGCGCCTGGCATTTTGTGGCTCACAAAGCGCTTAATTCGCATTGTCCAGTCATGTGCCATTTTATCATATTCGGGCGCATCAGTCAACTGAAAATGCGATTTTCAGCATTTGTTCTGTTTCCGCGGAATCAAGATTTTCTGCGATAAAAGAAATCAGGTGGTGATGTGTAATTTTGGTTCAATAGTCGCCATATCATGAACCAACATATCTTCCGCAGTAGCCGCCATTCCTTCTTCGTGCGGCAAGTACGACATTCAGGCGATTTGCAGTGTAGCAAGCGTATTCACGCCACGAATCGCGTGTACGCCAATCTCACGATCCATCACTTCTAGCAAACGAAACAGCGAAGTCGAAGATAATTTATTTTTCGGCAAAATAATTTTTTCTCGTCATAAAAATACAGAAAACATTTTTCGATTCTCATTCACCTCAACTGCCCAATCGCGCATTTCATACAAATCCAATACCATTTCAAGAATTTCTACAATTGCTGATTCTTCCAGAAGAATCTGTTTCAAATCTTCTGATTTTTCTTTTCTCACAAGTCACCTCTGATGATTTTTCCTTTTTGGATTTTTTCCTGATTAAATCCTGATTTTTGTAAAATTTCTCAAAAATAACGCCTCCTCGTGAGAGATTTTTCTTTATTTTTGAAAAATTTCTTCCAATTGTTCGCCTACCAAAAGCCCTTTTCTTCTGGAATTGCAGAAATTTCGACCGTAATAATCCATTTTGCAAGCGATTCACTTCATCCAAATATTTTTGCCGATCCGCGTCAGCTAAGCTCAAGACCGCACTTCTCCGCTTCCAGAAAAATCGCATCTCTGAAAACATTCCAAATGTTCGCGCATCATCATGGTAATATTATTCAAAAATTGTTTTTGCCAATCAGTAAAGTCTTCGTTCGAGATTGACTCATTCCATAAAAATCTCGAATCCAGGCAGAATGCGCTGAAAATCGCGCAATTCCTGCATCAATAGTCTCAGGCGTGACAATCCCTTCTGGGAAAAATTCCTTCGGATAGTACATTCCATCAGCATTTTTGACATATTCCAACATTCCTGGAACAATGCTATTATCCATTTTGTAACGAAAAAATTTCTGTCAATGCACTTTGAAAAATCTTCTCTATTCATAGGTCAAAATAAATATAAGTAAAAATATTATAATATAAATTTATTGAAAGTCAATTTGTAAATTTAGGAAGAGAAAAATTTTGTTTTGGGAAAATTTTTATAATGCAAATAATTTAAAAATTGTATGTCAAACCAAATCACTTGCCCGAATTAGGCCATCATTTTTCCCTTTCCGAAATTCAAAAACACGAATTGGAAGAAATGCGCGCAAAAATTCAAAAAGAAACGGAAGAAGAAACGAGGCTTTTTGCGTGGGCAAATGCAGAAATCGAAAAACAACGAAAAGAAGCGGAAAATGAAGCGAAAAAATTCGCGAAGAAATGGAAGACAAATTTTGGAATTGGAAAATTTACGAAAAACGCGACGAAGAAGCCCGAAAAGAAGAGCAATTTTTGCGCCAACAAACGGAATTTGAAAAATTTACGAAAAATCTCTTGAAATCGAAAAGAAAAAGCGAAACTCGAAGAGCGAAAGCGCTTGGAAGATGAATTTTCAAAGCAGGCACAGGAAAATTGGCGCTCGAAATGGAAAAATGAACCTCGAAATGAAAAAGATTGCGCGCAAAAAGATGAGCAAATCGAGCAAATGAAGGATCTATCGAAGATGCAAAGCGAAAATCCGAGCAAGGCTCTATGCAGATTCAGGACGAATTGCAAGAAAACGCGCTCAAAGAATTGCTCGCGATGAATTTTCCATTTGATACAATTAGTGATGTGGAAAAAGGCATCTCGTGGCGCTGATCTCGTGCAAGATGTTCGCAATGAATTTGGTCAAATGTCGGAAAAATCGTTTGGGAATCAAAAATACAAAAATTGGACGGAAGCGTGGGTAGAAAAACTCAAAGAAGATCGACTTCGTGCAGGGCGCTGGAATCGCTGTTTTTAGTATCAAATGTTTTACCGAGGGCGTGAAAAGTTTTCGATTATATCGTGATATTTGCGAACAAATTATGAATCACTTTTTGCCACTGCAAGCATTTTGCGCGTTCAAATGATTGAAATGACAAAGGTTCAAAATTCTCCCAAAGGAAAAGACGAAAAATGGAAGTGATTTACAATTATCTCATTTCTCCTGAATTTAAAGCCAAAAATTGAAAAATATCATCGAAGCATTTTCAACGATGCAAGACGAGCTCGACAAAGAAAAGCGTGCAATGGAACGGCTTTGGTCGGCTCGCGAAAAACAGCTTCGTCGCGTTATCGACAACACAGCGCGACTTTATGGCGATATGCAAGGCCTCATCGGAAGCCAATTACCAAAAAGTAGACTACCTCGAACTTGGTGACGGCGAAGAAATTTTTAAAATGCAGTACACACTCTATTCGTTCCAATCGCAAAACTCTCGCGATTCAGATCAATCAAAAATGCTGAGACTATTGTTGTGGGCACCTTTGCGTGCGCCGCTGGTTGAAAAATTTTTGGAAGAAAAATCTGAATGGATTTTTGAAAAATCAACAAAAATACGTGAAAGAAATCTGAAAAAATCCGATCTGAGCGAAACAGAAATTCTGGAAATGAAAAATAATTTGAAAAATATATTATTCCGAAAGTCGCAGAATGGCACGAAAAACCGATTTTCCCGCATACGGAACAATAAAAATCACAAAATCTGGAAACTCGTTAGCAGTTGTAGTGGGAAAAATAATTTGAATTTTAGTTATCGTTTGGCGGAATTTTGTGAGGAAATGAAAAATTTATTGATGCGGTGATTGTTCATGAAAATCTGGTCATCTCAAAGAAAAATCACCAAAAACGATTTTGGAATTTGGTGAAAAATCTGATGCCAGAATATAATGAAGCTATAAGTCTAGCCACGAGCACGACGATCAGGTAGTGGCTTCCCATTGTGCACATACGCGTAACCTGTAAAGCCTGTCAAAGTACGATATTTCGCTGGGTCGCGTTCGGAAGTTCTGGACGAGTCAGCCGCATTTCTCGAACGATAATATGAATAAAACATTCCATCGGAACCCTTGATTTCCACATGTCCATGAGCTTTACGCGCAGCAGAACCAAGTCGAGCTGTTTCATAAAGACGATAACACTTCCTTCTGGTGCATCGTCTGGATGATTTACCGGAACTTTTGTCAAAAATGCTGAAGCATAATTTTTCAATAATCTTATCCCAATTTTCCATCACGGCCAGATTGCGGCAAAACCGATCGAAGCCCAAATGCCTCAAGAAGTTTTCCACAACTCGCACCATAACTATCTTTTTCTCCCAGGGAATGGACCACTGAGAACGAGCCAATCTCCCAAAAATTTTTCCAGGATTTAACATTTTTCGCGAGATTCTTCTGGTTGAATGGCATCAATTTTAGCTTGTTCATCGCGAGAATATGGCAAAAATCGAATTGAAAATTTCAGCGTTTTTATCCGCACCCATAATCATCATAGTCTCTGAAGTGGTATTCCATACGAATTGATCACCCTGTTGGAGATCAATATTCTGTGCAATCTGTTCTGGTCCTTCCAAAAAGCGACGCGATACGACTTTTTACCTCACATTAAAATTTTCACGTGTTACCGTAATATTTTTGAAAATCTTTTCGTAATTCTTTGAATTTCGTGCGATGTTTTGTTACGAACATCAGCCACGCGCTCACTATAATGCCGAAAGATTTTTGCGCTTTCGGTCGCAAGAAACGGCTTAGGAAAGATCCTGCATTTGTTGCCGCAATTGTTCTCTCCAAGAAAAGTTTCATGCGTCTCAATCGGCTTGAGTGGAATCTCAGATGGTCGATTATCAAGTTGATTTCCCATAGAAATAGAATCTATATAATCCCAAAATATCACATTTTTCAAAAGCAAATCTTGAAACCATTCGCTTTCTTCAAAATGCAAGCGCAATTTTGAGATTTTTGACGGTTTGCGAGCGTATGAATAACTAATTTTGGCTTGTAGTTGATTTTTCTTTGCTATTTTTGAGCAATGCAAAAATGCCTTGACAATTTAATTATTTTGTGTCAAGGTTTTTATTTTGTGTATTGTATTTTTATTTTTTAAGGAAGTCTTTGTAATTGAAATTATCTAAGTATTCTTGAAATACTTCTTTGGTGTGTTCTGCTAATTGAGCATTTTCCTCGGACGATTATTGAGATAGTCTACTACTTGCTGTATTTCTTCATCTGTGACTTCGTCAAAGTTTGTTCATTTTGGAAAAAATCTACGGATCATTCCATTGGCATGTTCATTGGTTCATCGTTGCCACGATTTGTACGGCTCGGCGAAAAATATTTTTATATTCGTTTGTTGGGTTACTTGTTCATGTTGCGTGTTCAGTTCCATTGTCCCAAGTCGTTGACTTGATAGAGTTTTGTGGAATTTGTGAGAATATTTTGATTGTGGCCAGTTTGGTAAGTTCTGCCGTTTTTTTTGGAATTTTTAGGCAAAAAATAAAACGGCTTTTTCTTTCAATTTCCGTTCTGATTGCTGAATATGTTGTACGTTTAGATAAAATGGAGTCTCATTCAAAGTGTCAGAATTTTTTCTTTTCCAGTTTTGGAAAGAATTTTTCTTTGGGTAATATCTATTCTATTTGTGATTTTTGTGATTTGTGGAGAGTTCTTTCAAGTTTTCTCTGCGTTTTATGTTTTTCTTTTGTTAGATAGTTTTGAGTCAGAGTTCTTCTCATTTTTGTATAGATGAATTGATAGATTGTTTCGTGAGATTTTAGAAAGGATTTTATTATATTTGTGAATGAGGGTTCAAGAAATGACGTCAGGAGACCATCATTTTTGTAAGTGTTGTATCACAAATTGAAGAGTTTGAGGGTTTTTACATGGTGGTCGGTAGTTAGCGTTTTTGCGTCGTATGTTTCAGTTTGTTTTTGTGCAGTGTCTGGTAAATAGTGGTAGTGTTTGGGGTTGTTTTTATTGGGAGGTCTGTTAAATTTGAGGAGATGAGTGAAGAGTTTCTTTTTAATTCTCGTGTAATGGTTGATGGGTGGCGTCAGAGTTGTTGTGGATATTTGTTTTTAGTGAATCATGAGGAAAGGAGGAGAAATATTTCGTTTCTCTCTTCTGTGAAATCTGTTTATATTTTCTAGTCATAACAAGAAATAAGAAAGAAATTTAATATGCGACACCCTCCGCACCCCATATCTCTACATATTTTAAACGCTCCCGCAAGGCAGGAGCTCAAAAATTTTGAGATGTCAGCTTCGCGCTGGGTATAAGAAGTTGAAAAGGAGGAGAGTTAAATCGATTTAATCAATTTAACCTGTTCCACTGCATTTTAAAGCAGTTTTAAAATTTTGCGTATGTTACATTTTCTGTGCTTAATGATGTTTTTTATCATCATCAAGATCAATCGTAAATGCCTCATAATCGTTTTATTTTCCTTTTAATTCTTGCATAAATGCAAAATATTCATTTCTTGCTTTTTCCATTTCTTTTTGATGAAATTTCATCATTTCATCACTCATCTTTTTGAAAAGATTATTATCAATTCAAAATTGTAATTTCTTTCTATATTTTTAATATCTTTATTCATATTTTTAAAATTAAATTATAAAATTTTTAGTTTTTCTGGAACAAGGAAAGGCAGTTTTATGGAAAAGTCATCATTCATTTTCTTCATCAAACACATAAGGCAATAAATAAATTTCGATTTTCTATATCTATCCAAAAATTCGCTGATTTATCTCGAGTATCAGAATAATGTGGAGTATCATCAATAATTTTACCTTCTAACAAGATTTTTAAAATTCACAACCTCCGTCTGATTTTTCTTCATCGTGTTCAATATTCCAAACTCTAAATTAAAAGTTTATAAGTTTTATCTTTCATATAAATTATTTATATGAAATTATTATATTAAAAATATATTATTTATCAATAGAATTTTTAAGAATTTTTCAGATCATTATCGTTCCATCTTTTGCAATTCTCTTAGAATTTTATCAAGCGTATCGGCTCGCCTACTAATTTTCCATACCAACAATGAAACTTACGCATTGCAATCAAAATAAAATTCATAAACAAATCATAAAAATCAATTCGTCGTCAGATTGATATATAATCAGCTGAATGAGCAAAAACCTGACTCTGGGCAGAAAAGAATAAAAATCCTAAAATGCAAAAGTTTTTGTAAATTTTCCCATAAATTAAAAATTATAAAATACACAAAAATCTTATCACATTTCCCTGATTTTGATCACAACATAAACCTGCTCGCTCGTATCATCGAGCGTCGCAGATATTGTTTTGTTTTTCTTTTTCGTGTACTTTTTCCATACCATACTGTACCTTTATTTTCCAATGCATTTTGTGCGTCTTCTATTTTCTCTTTTCTGAAATTCAGAAAAGTTGTTGCTTTGCTAACTCTAATGTCCCAATCGTGGAAATGTGGATTAGTTATTTCCTGAAATAAATAATCTTTTCAGTGATTTTATGTGTTCGTCTCTTCGTATGGCGCGTTCTCCAGGATTTCTTTGTGTAATATAACCGCCGAAGAATACCGTGATTTGTTCGTAATATGATGTACATAAATTTTTCGTCGCTTCACTGGCGTTTCTTTTTGCCAAACTCTGAGTCAAAATCAATAAATTTTTGTATCGAAACTTTTCTCAAGGCGGAAAAGTCCGCCAATCCACTTGCGAAATTCGACTACTTGCGCGAGTCGAGAAAAGATCTGACATCAATCATCTTGAGATCTTGGCAACAATTTGCAATGGAGCAATCAAATTTACGCGGTTGTGACATTCGAGATTTTTAGGATTGTCGAAATTTTCTTAAAAATTTCGAGCGTTAAAGAAAAATACTCCCTTCATCAATGAGCATAAAAACGACGAGGGCTGACTAGTCGGAGTAATTCCATGAGAAAATTTATAGAGTTCCGGAGCATAGAAAGAGTGGCAATAGTATCATGATAAGTTTGTATTTCTGCTCAACAATGGGCGGTAATTCTGACCTACATACCAACGAATATGTGGAAAGCAAGCCCCATATTACTTACGACAATATCTCAGCGCTTTGTGGCTTCGTATGCTTGCATAACTGTATAAAAAGTTTTTCAGGGCACCAAAGAAACCAAAAACAAGCGTTAAATCTTGTTAATCAGTTTGCCAAAGGGGGTGGGGAAAGAATTAAGCATATTTTAAAAATTATCATTTTTCGTATCATGGTGTCAAAAAGATCAAAAATGAGACAATCCCTGGAAAATAAATAAATAGAGTGAAAAACCGCAAGCGTTCCCAACAAATGAGGAATTTGATTAGAAAATAAACAATTGTATTTCTCAGAACCAAAATGTACGTAATCAAAAATTAAAAGAAACGAGAAAATACAAAATAAAAATAGAACAAGAAAAATACTCAAATTACAACTTTTATAATGTGTGAAAAATTAATCATTTTTGCAAATTTTTAACAAGAATAAAAAGTTCAGAATGAGGAAAAACAATACAAGAAAGTAATCAAAATAGTATTTTCATTTTCTATATAAAATTGTTTTCATTCCGCTATATGTACAAATAGATTGTCAGTTGTCAGGAATAATAGGAAATACTAAACTTAAAACCCTGAGCAAAATTTTTAAATAAATCAAATATTATTTGAAAAATAGTTGGCATTGTTTTTACATCAGATGAATATCTGAAATTCCCTAAATTATCACAAGAAAATGTGATGTCAAAAGACGTATCTTTTTGATATACTAAGTTTTTAATATTCTCAAAGGCGTTTTTGTGAAATCTGCAAAATCCCTGTAACTATACTTTTTATAAAATCCAAACTTAAACCAAAATCACAAAATTTCATCTATAATCATGAAAAAGAAATTTGAAAAATCAAGAAAAATACGGGAAACAAAAATCACCAACATGACACGAAATATCTAGAGTTTCACATTTGCTTGTTGAAGGAAAATTTGAAGGATCTGTGGAAGTTCCATTATTTTCAGTAAATACTCATCATTTGAAAAATTAAATACATCCTGTAAGGATTGAAAAATGCTGTTTTTATATCCATTATCATAATTATCGCCCCACATATATGCATTTATATAAGGTATAATTTTCATTAGAATGATCAAAAAGAAAATTTTGAAAAATTGTCCTAAATATAAAAGATTTTCTCTGAACCGGAAATATAGGGAATAAAACATGTGCTCATAATAGGAATCACTCATTGAAAAATCTTTCAAAAATTTGAAAATATCAAAATCCATTTTTCGATTTATATCTAATGATTTTTATACTTATTCTTTGAACTTAAATTTTCTCTCATAGAATAAATTATATCGCCACTCATCAATATCGGCAATGCGACATTCAATACTCCTCATTATATTTATCAATATACGAAGATTGAAACCATCCAACTCCAATTCACTCGACTTATCTTTTATGTATTCTGTTCATCACTATTTTATCTGTTGCAGAATTGTAAAAGTGTAAAAATCAGAATAAGTCCAATACACTCAATTAGTAGTTCCTTTGATGAAAATGTGAAAATGAATTTCTAACCCAATTACGCAAATATTTTCGTTTCGCTACCACATTTTTGATTTCAATCAAAAATGTGAATTGTCTTTTTCATCATTGAAATTCATAATAAAAATTCAATTGATTTTTGTCATTTTTCATCTTTTTCCAAATTTGCTTTAGCGAAATACTGGAATTTGATTTAACATTTCAATTTTTATCAGACAACAAATAAAATTTCTCCAAGTTTGTAATCTCTATAATTCCAATCTCAAGAAATATCTAATTTGAAAAATTTTGTGACATTTATAAGATAATTTCCCAATTATTGTCTGATGCTTTTCCTATACAATTTATTGATGTTGTATTGATTAATTTTATTTTCGTCATTCGAATCCCATAGTTGTTTTCACGCAAAAGTTTTATCAGCAATATTGTCAGAAATAACCACTCCTGGAAGTTTTAAATTTATTTGATCAATTGAAACCAACTGCAAAAACCCCTTTCGTGAAGAGTAAGAAAGAGAGAATGAAAGATATAAAGAATACAATTATTTTCGCGATTTTCATATAAACGAATATAAATGAGAAAAATTGAGAAGAAAACAATAAAGAAAAATATTCAAATACCAAGAGTAAATGCAAGGCTTCCTATATTGATGAAGAAAGTTTCCTTTTTCATCTTTTCAATGATTCTGACAAAGGTAGCGTCTTGCGTCAAGCCACTACCACTTGTAGCGGTAAAAATGGATCATTGTTATTGTTCTGGTTAGGATTTTTGAATATTTTGATTCTGCGGACAATTTTCGACAATAAAGTACATTGCCTTGATTGCCTCTACTCGTATCTCCATTGGCCGTTATTGGGGCGTTTTTGGAATTGTCAGCTCATAATTTGCACATTCTACATCAAGGCGTTTATCATCGAATTGTTTGAGTGTGATGATAATGTCTTCCGTTACTGAATTTACAACATTGAATTTTATTCCAAGTTTGCACTCTATTTATATTTTAATATTGCACCCGTAAGGTTCAAATTCAGTGTCATTGTCCAAGTAGTGGCTCAATGATTGACTTTTGAAGTTTCAAGTATCAAGTAATATTTTGTGGTTTTTGTTTTCTTGACTTCTTTGAATTACTGGTTGTATTGCTGACTTTGGAGAATAGGAATATCTGTATTCACACATACTCTGCACATGTACCTGTTTCTATATCATAATTAGTAGCAAGGTTATCAATACATCATTCTATTGTGTATTTTGTGTTTCTTCAGCAAAAGCCGAGAATGGAAAAAGGAAAAGCAGGGAGAATAAATAAATGTTTCAAGCGTCTTCATAAAATAGAAAGTTGCGGAATAATGATCCAGCGACAAAATTAAAAGGCACGCAATTATTAGAAAAGGTGCAATTTTAAAAGAGAAATCAATAACGAATTGAAAAGGTTTTCATGAATGTATCAAAAAGGTTTTCGGGTTTGAATAATCTAGAATGAAAGAGAAAAAGAGTAATACAGAAAGACAGTGAGTGAATTTCGTGCATTACTCTTTTAAGTACTACTATTCACCATTAGCGGTTCATTGAGAAAGTTGATCGGAGCAATCCGAACAACATGATGATACCTGCTACACCGCGAAGAATTGGTGCAAGGGCTACCGTAGACTTAATAATAAAGTCTGCAATGCCTGATAGCGCAGTAGTAGCTGACGTTAGAGCTGAAGGTCAATGGGCGTCATAACTACAATAGTTAGGAAATAAATATGGTGGGAAAAATCCCATAAAGAGAATCAAGCAGGAATCGAACCTACGACCTTCTGTACAGCCAAAGACCTATCATATAGGATTTACATTGTGTCATCTACCATCAGACGCTCTGCCACTGAACTATTGATTCATATAAAGTCTATTTTTTAGGCATACTAATGTTTTCTGAAAAAGTAAAAAGAAAAGTCCAAACCAGAAGAAGAAAGAATTAGCAAACGAGCAAGATCTAACATACGAATAAATTCTCACAATTCTAAACTCTTTACCATCAATAATAACTTTTGTTTCTAAATTCATAAATTTAAATTAAAGATCTTTATCAAATAAATATTTTGCATAGATTATTGCTCAAATAAACATAACAACTATTAACATAACTATAATACCTATTAAAGTTGAAGTATGTTTTTCTTGACTTTGAATAAATTCTCAAAAATAATTGTTTCATATAATTAAACTATATTTTACCTGATTTGAAGGAGTATCGGAAAATTCCGATATCTTTTTGCTCTTCTGTAATACAAATGAAGTTACATCATCAAGAACTTCAATAAGTGTTTTTCCATGATTTTGCGTAACGCTAAAAATAATTATACGCGGATAATGGGGGAATATTCCGATTTAGGTTGTGATCGTTTTTGTATCGCAAACTTCGAAAATCTCAAAGAATCCTATGTTTCGTGTATTTGAGTTAAATCAAAATAAATCGTTTTGTGCAAAATCCAAGCGTATATCATTTCAACACGCATAACTTTTTGTATTTTTTCGAAATAATCAGGATATAAAAAGTTTTCTTTTATTTTTCAAGTCTAAAAATTTTATTATAAATACGAATACCAATACCTCGTGAAAGACTTGGAATGTATGCGCGATTGATAACTTTTCTTTTCTCTGTCCCAGTTATAATGCCTTACTGCATGTTTACTATTTTTGTAGGAGTGACATACCGCTTAATCCAACTTATTGAAATATTTTCCTCAAAATCAAGCGCAATATCTACGCGTGTTCGTTTGCATATTGGCTTGTAACTTGAATTCTGAATAGTAAATCTTTCAATTCAATTAGCAAAAGCGAATAACTTCAGTACATCCTCAGAAATAACTGGACGAAATGGGAAATATGAACCATAAAATCACAATTTTTCCCCTGCGTTTTCAGTAATTTCACTTTATCTTCATTGTATATTTCTAACGAAATAATTGGAATGGTGAAATCATGGAGAAAGGAAAGTTATCTGTATATGTCGTCACATTTTTGTGCTGACACAATGAAGTGAAAGATTATATCTTTCGTTGTATTCTATAATAGAGTTATCATCATCAATTTCTCAATTGAATCCAAGCATACCGTACACTATATCGGAAAACTTGTTGAATATCGTAGCATGTATTGTAGATAATCCACATCACATTGATAATTTTCTTTGCGAATGAGTGAGTAAGGAATTTTGCAAAACCATTCAATGGTTCGACTTTTTTATTGAATTTTTATCCCTGATTTTGTCTAAATTTTTATGTCTGTCCAAAAATTGGTATTAGTTTCGGACAGAAGTGAGGGGTTAATTTTTCACCATCAATAAGGGATGAAGTAAAATTTTGATTAGGTGGCACTGCACTAATTAGCAGTGCGACCCTAATTGATGAGGGATTTTTGAGAATATTTAATTTCTGTGGTAATCACGAGCGACATACCTGTGAAATCTACACTTCTTGATTATCAATGAATTGTAGATTGACTACATCTTTCCCATTGATCACCAATTTTTGGCGAGTAATGTATTTAATAACTGACCTTCCAGGTGTGAAGGTGTGAAGTTTCGATAATTTTGTACTCTCTTACAAGTGGAGTAGCATATGATAACGTTGGATATGTCTTTTTCTGACATATGAATAAAATAAGAAGATAAAAATATTTGATTTTTGATTTAAAAATCTGAATTGCGTAATTGCATTTCTGAGGTTGATTATAGCTTCTCAAATCAAAAGTACTTTTGACTAGAAAAGATACTTATAATAATTGAGTCATGATATAGTATCATTGATACTCCTCTCAAATTTTAAGGCATCACTTGATGCCTCTTTTTATATTTATTTTTGACTTTTTGGAGTATAATCCACTTCTGTTAATAACTCAAGAGGGAGATTTTTATCGTAAACACAAAGACATCTGTTCTCTTGAATCAACATTATTTGAGGCATCGCTTGATGTCCTTTTTATATTTATTTTTGACTTTTTGGATTTTTATAATCCACTTCGTTAATAACTCAAGAAGGAGGGTTTGATAGAATCAAAAAGCTTTTATTTCTCCTATTGAATTTGAGGCATCGCTGAGGCCTCCTTTTTAGAATTTACAAAAATTCCCCTGTTTGGGAATTTTAATTTTTGAAACACTTTCTAATCGTTTTGACATATTTTTGCACTTTTGCGTCAGAAGCATTGTCTGACGAAACGTAGACTGTCGAGCCATTTTCGAGCGTAATTGCTGTGTGAAGACGCGGTGGATTTGCAGGGGTTTTGTAATAATACACTTTTTACATCAGCCGATTCAAAAATTTCTTTGCACCAGAACTCAGTATGTTGAGATCGCGAGCGTGAGTCGCTCCATCGCGTGGGCCATATCCCGATATGAAGTATTTTTGAAATGCAAGCTTACACCTACAGACTCATTGGAATACAGATGATATCATCATAATTTCCGAGTTTTCCTGTTGAAGTGCCTCTTCATTTTCGCTTGGAAGTATTGTAGTATGATGAAGAAGAATTGGTGTTTTTGAAGAATCTGTAGATCCTGTATTTGTCGTTGTTTTGGCTTGACAAGCACCAGAATGTTGTACCGTTACCTCGAGCATTTTGCAGCTCGACAAAGATTTTCGTATGTTTTGACCATCAGAACCACAAACTGGACTATAAATATCTTCACATGCGTCAGTTCTTTTCTCAGAAGAATGAGTTATACCAGTCGCAGTCGTTCCCGTAGCAGTTTTTTCATCAGTTGTAGTTCCAGTGGAAGAATTTTCTGAATTATTCTGCGTTGTACAAGAGCCTTTCGTATATATTGCAGTGCGCCAAATCCGCTCAAACAAGAATTTTTATATTCATACCATTTTGAGCTACAAACTGATCATATTCACCAGCACGCCTGCAAATCTAGAACCAGAAGTCGTTATTTGTGTATTAGGATTTTTCAGAATTTTTGTTGCCAATCACAAAATGCGCGACCAAAAAAATCGCCACACACGCCAAAACAACATATGCAATCGCGATAGCTGGATTTGAATTTTGATTATTTCGTTTGTTCATAAAATTTTTTAATGAGCGCAACTACTATAAGAGATTAGAAATAAAAAGACTTTTGAAAAATTTTACATTTTCCGAGAAAAATATAATCGCCCTATAATTTTCAAAATATGAATCAAAATCGCATCATTCTCTGGATAATTATTGGAATAGAGTCATCACTGTTTTATTCTGGCCTTTATTTTTGGTCGACAACAGTGAATAGAAACCGCATACGAAGAGTTTTTGCAGGCGAATTTCACTTGATTATTTTCATTCACATCTCGATTTATCCAATAAAAGACCGTTCTCACGAACGGTCTAACAACCTGAAAAGATACTCAGCCGAGTCTAGAGATCCAAATTCTGGTCTCTGACAGAATTTGAAGACGAGTCCATCTTTTGTATTCTACCTGAGGTGCCGACTGAACCGCTGAAGCCTCAGATGCGCCAGGTTCGGTCGGGGTCTCAGGATCAAAATACAAAGGAGCCAACCTCGCCCCAAATTCAACTTTTCAGTGGCTTTGCTTCGCCTTCTTGCAAGGCTGATCGTCTGTTACCACGATCAGCTGCTGATGCGTCTCCAGATTTTGGATAAGGTTTCAACTTGCTCCATTTTTCTTTCTCCTGAGATTCATCACTTTGAATTTTGAGTTTCCTAAGTCTCGCTAGACAAAAATATTTCACACATACTCCGAAAATCGGGAAATAGAGGTCAGCTCCGCTTTTTGAGCATTTCAATCCAATTCATCCTTGATAGCAAGGCGTTCTCTTCTGATCAAGCGCCAAATCTTCCATCGCTTCACCAGGAACATCATCAGAATCAGCACGACCAATTTCGTGAGAAATATCATAATAAGACTGAAGAAGTTTTGCAAGTGAGCATTTTTCGCTTCAAGTTCTTCAATAAAGTGGCTGAACAGCTGGGTGATCCGCAAGGAATCGTCGTACATCGAATTGCATATTTTTTCTGTTAAAAATTAAAACATCAATATTGTAGCAGATCATTTTTCAAGGAAGAAAAATTTTTCTGGTGGACTTTTTGGTTTGTATTTCACAATTGAAAATATTGAATCTGCTCCAAATAGAGTTTTATTACTTTTGAGCATTTACAATGAAAAAGGCTTTATTTTGATAACTTTTGCAAATATGTCGATTTGTGTATTCTTGCGGCTGCGCGCCTCGGAGATAGCGAAAAATTATGAAAAGTAGCAATTGAGCTTGGACGTAAATCGTGCGACGTGGGCATTCGCTCATTTATGGGGGCGGAACGTTGGCTTGATGGGCGCAGTGGCGCATGGTCGTGGCATCTACTGGCGGACAGGTTTCAGCGGTTTTTCCAAGATTTTTGAAGCTACAGAGACAATGTATTCAAGTTGATGGCGTGGATGTTTGCCTCGTGGATTCTATGGATGTTCGAAAAGTAAAAATGTATAGCGATGCGGACGCAATTATCGTCTTCGCCTGGGCGGTTTTGGGAACAATGGATGAATTTTTGAGGTACTCACACTCAAGCAGGTTGACAATTTGACAAAGCCGTTGCTGCTCAATGTTAATCATTTTTACGATCCACTCCAAACTTTTATGCATCATATTATCGAAAAAGAATTTGCGCAGCATCGAAAATCTTTTTCTTTTTCTATGATCGTGACAATATCGGCGATCTTTTGATGCTATGAATTTGTAAAATTTAAAAATCCCACCAAATGGCAGGATTCATAAAAGAGTTCTGCAGCTTCGCGATCCACTACCGGTATATGCACCACGCGGTCGGTTGTTTTTCGCCGCGCAACTGTACATGATGTGGTCCCGTTTTCTATCCCAAGCGCTCTACTACCGCGCCTGATCTGGTAACATCACCCGCACGAATGTGCAGATGATGTTGCCTGTTGCGAAACAAATGAACACTGCCATTAACTTCTACCCTGGTATACGCTTTGTTACCATGAGATTTTACCTCTTTATGTAGTTCAGTGAGTCAGCACTGAATGATGGAAAAGGCCTGACTGCCCTTGTCATACCAACATGACAGAAATATTGTATGATATATTTATAAAAAGTCAAGTATTTTTCCCTTACTTTTCTCAAATAGATGTTTTGATGTATTTTTCTAGCAATTCAAAAATCTTCAAAAATGGCTTCATCAACGCGAAAATATGGCAAACTCTTTTTCATTTTCAAAAATATTGATTTTCCTGATTGATCCAAAAATTTATTTTTCGGATCTCGCCGTCATGTCAGACAGCAAAAATTTTATCATTTTCAAAAATTCCCATTCTCAAATAATTTTTCACCGAAAATCGTGCTTCATCACGCAAAATATCATAATAAAAATATTCGAGAAGTGCAGGAAATTGATTTTTCATACGATTTTGAAATTATTTTTGATAATGTGTCCAAAAATTTTTGTAAAATTCGTCAAATTTTCCTTCCAAAGAAATCAGCTCTTCGAGCATTTTTGGCAAGCAACAATAAATATTCGATATTGCTACAATGAAAGCAAAGTCCACCCCGTCGCCTCGCCAACATTGATGAGGATGACGCAAATAGCCAAGCGAATATTTTGAGAAACCTGCGTTTCAAATCCTGAAGCATCGATTTTCGGTCGAAAATTTGAATTTTTCGTTTCCAAATTTTGAGATTTCCAAAACTCGTAAACACTTCTCCATGACGCCCAATTCGCGTTGGAAGCGACACAACCATCATGTCAATTCCGCGCGCAATCCCTCCACTAAATCCTCTCCATGCTCCCTTCCACCCATCTGATAATGTGGTTTATTTTTCGGCAAAGTGGTTCCAAAACATCAAAAATCCATATACATATCAGCTTTGATTCGCCCACAGAAAAGCTCACCAATCGCCACACCAGGCGTATCCAAATCAGAAATAAATTTTCGCCGATTCAGTTCGCAAATCATCATAAATCACACCCTCACAATTGCAAAAGTGCCTGTGAATAGGTATTTTGTTCTTCTCGAAACGCCTCATTGTGAAGCCACTGATTCTTGGAACGAATCGCCCAACGATGTGTGCGTTCCATAGCAGATTTTGGCATAAGAATGAGATGAACCTACTGGCCAATTCATCAAACAAAATGCCATGATAATATCTGCCCCCAATTTGTGCTGTATATCCATCACATTTTCAGCCGAGAAAATGTTTCAGAACCATCCAAATATGATCGAAAATTTACTCATTCTTCAGTAATTTTTGCTGAGTTTTCACCGCTTGCATTCTGCATTCCAAGTCCCAACGAAAAACCTGAAATCCACCAGAATCCGTTAAAATCGGAATATCAACATCCATAAATCTCAAGTGAAGTCCACCAAAATGTTCAACCACATCACACCCAGGGCGCAATAGCTATGAGTAATTGTTTACTAGCATAATCTCAGAGCCAATAGATTTAATCTGGTCAATCGTCGCTCATTTAACAGCACTTCGAGTTCTACTGGCATAAAAATTGGCGTCTGAATCACACCATGTGGCGTAACAATGGATCCAGCGTCGGGCCGCCCCATCAGTTGCATTCAGTCTCAAAAAGAAAAATTTTTCAAACATATTCGTTATTTTGACAATAAAAATCCGTGAAATTTCACGGATTATATAGATTTTCTGAAAAAGCGAATTTTTCAGAGTGTTTTAAATTATTCAGGCTTTTTGTGCTTGTGAATTTTCTGGATTTTCTGAATTCGAGATTTTTGAATTACCTTTTCGTTAGTTGTTGATCTTGTGCTTGGCGCTCCTGAGCAGGAAGAATCGAAGATTCTGTGATTTTTCCTCATTATCAAGAATTCATTTTTGACGCATCGCAGTTTCCACAGGGCGATAAAAGATCTGGATTACTCATTCGTGTCATAATACGACGAACATCACTTTCATCGCGGGGACGCAAATCTTTCATTGCCCGTTGCATTAGCCAATTCCTCGAAAAGCACCCTCGATAAAATCTGGCTTCGTGTCTGATTTTTTCAGTTGGACATTTTTCAGAAAACTTTTTCTCAAATAATTCAAAAAGACATTTCTTGGCCACCTCGGAGAATATGCGAAAAGCAAAGGATTTGTAGCTATTATTAAAGACTTTCCAATATTCTGGACCATGGCGACCATCAAGTCGTTGTGTAAATTTATGTCCAAAAACATTAAATGTCAAAAATCATGATTTGAAATCCTTCTGAACGATTACCTGGTCCTGATCGAGGGCGAAGTTTTGCCATCATAAGCGCATCTCCATTTTTCAAGGATTGCAAATGCATCCTTCCTTCACAGGAGGTAATTGGCGCGGTAGCAATATTCACTCGCCATTCGCCAAACGATATGCGCGAATACCAAACACTTCTTTGAAAGCTTTTTGTTTCCACTTTCCTCACGAAGACGATCAAATCCACTCAAAGCCTTTTCGCATATCCCGTTTGTCTTCTTTGCAGGATTATCTTCAATCCCAATCACGAGCGGTATCAAGCGTCTGTCTAATATACTGTGCTACACTTCCAGTAGAAGAAGTGACTTCGCTCATATTGTCTTGTGCGCTTCCGAGTGCCACAATGATTGGGGCAAAAGCCTTATTTCTGAGGGCCTGATCGGAAAATGAACCAGCTTTTGGAGGAAGATTTTGCATGAATAACTCCTGCATTGATCACGATCAATATTATTCATTTTTCGATCGTGGCAAGGATCTGATGAGCACTTTTCTTTGAAGCGCATAAAATTCTTCATTGGCACTGGAAGATCTGGATTACTTTGTCGAATAAAGTTTTTGAGAACTTCATTGCCCGCACGAGTACCAATGGAGCCTTCGTACAAATCACGAATATATGTTCGGAAAATCGCATCTTGTGCCTTGGTAATTATATCAGCAGTTTTACGACCCTCACTCATTGCATCTCTGAAATTTTCGTCAACTTGTCGTGTTTCGTTCTCAACTTGCACCTTTTCACCTTTTCCACTCTGTTCATCGCTTTTGTTCATCTGTTGATTCTCGATTTTTCCAGTTTTGCTCATTGTTTGACTGAGTTTGTTCTACGTTATTAGGTTGTTGAGCTTTATTTTCTGTTACTTACCTTTAAAAGCCATCAGCTCAGCAACGCTATTTGCGCATCTCGGAGGATTAAGTAATGCAAGGCGATCTTTAGTGAAAAAGCTCTGTTTCTTTCATGGTATCCATCAAATCTCTCCATGGTTGCGTTAGTATGTTCTTGCAACCACTTTTCACTATTCTCTTCGCTGCTTACTTCAGGGACTGATCTTGGTTTATTAACGCGTTGGCCTCGTTCTTTAGGATTACTGCGTGGTGATGGATTTTATTTCTCCATTTTTCTGAACATTGTCCCAAATTTTTCTTACACTATTAGAATCTACTGAGGATTGTGCACTATTGCCTGATGGCGTTATGAAACCTCTCGAATCATTGCCTCATCCTCGCCATTTTGCTCTTACAGAACTCATCAGGAATATCGGTTTCTAAATTTCACGAAACATTTTCGGTCTGAGAAGCCTTGACTTCAATCTCTTTATCTCAGATGACTGAGCTTGAGGCTTTTCGAGGACTTTCTTTGATGCTCTGTTATCTGCCCTGAGGTAGACATCTTTTGGTATTTTTGATTCAGTCAGTTCGTGCAACTTTTATGCGCTTCTCACGCACTATCTCATTCCTCAGGTGCCGTCGTTTCAACCGGTTTTACCCATTTCAGTAATGGGTCTGATTTTTGAGCTTACTGGGGTCGATGCTCTTCTCATGTTGTTTGTTTACTTTTTATTGTTTTTCCTTTTTCTGGGCTTCATTCTCTGTAGAGATTACCATCCCGAAGTTTCCGTTTTAGTTTCTCGATAAATTCAGTGCAGCATTTGTTCTCCGCAATCCTTTTATATTTTTCAGCAGCCTGACCCTCAGCTTCACTTTTACTTTTTGACGTTTTTCGTGCTCTGTTCTTTCTGCAGCTCTCCATGCACCTTTTTACAAGTTCCCTTTTTCGTTCCTCTGATGTAGAGTTATCCCTGCCAAGTTCTTCTTGTTCTTTTTGGCGTAAGGTGAGCTACAATTTTTTCCCTTTTGCATTTGGATTATTATTATCGTACGCATCTTCAAGAAGACGAGCAGCCTGGGCTTCTGGTTTCAGCTTGAGAGTTCTTATTTGATTGTTCTGTTTGTTTTCATTGTAACGCTTCAACCCTGTTGTGTTACTTCTTGCTGATTTTTGTTGAATCTGTTGAGCATTGGCATTTTGTTGCTCTTGTATTCTTACATCTCAGCTAAGCTGTTCGCGTTTATGAGAAAATCTCCAAACATTATACTTTGCTGATTAAAAGCTACTTCGAAAGTTTTTCTCCACTTTCTTCCAGATAGTGTGTTTTCTTCTTGAGATTCAGCTGACTTTGCTTCCTCACTTTGTCGCAATTTGGTTGCCGACCCATTGCTCAGTTTTGCAGCTTGCTGTTTGATTAAATCAGTTAATCGATGAGCATCCAATAAATTTCTATGCGTGACTACCATCAGAGTATGCCGCTTTTTGGTAGCTTCTGGGATTATTTTCATTTTTAATTTTAGCATATCTGCGCTGTGCAGGATTCTAAGAACTGCGTGGTTTGCTACTGTCGCCTGAACTGGCTTGATTTAAGTTCGCAGTAACAGTCTGTAATTCATTGATTGATGATTGTTCACATTTTCGAATACTTGGCAATTTCTCCTCCAAATCACCTAATTGTAAAATGAAATGCTCTGAAGGTTTTGAGTTTTCTGTAAGAGATTTATGCGTTCGTGTCTGTTCTGGTTTGTGTTTTAATCTTTTCCTCCAAAAAGTCTTCGCTGCGCTTCTATATTACGAATCATTTTCTCTCGTACGATCATTTGATTTTTGACTCGCATTAATATGCCCCTTCAGAACGGTTCGCTAGGGCTTGAAAATGTACCGAGAATGTAGTATTTTGGAGAAATTTCGCATATTCTTACTCTATCACATTTTGCAAAATGCCCAAAAACACTACAAAAAGACTTGACAATTTTTGTTGCAAAAATCTGTATGATTTTTAAAAATGAACGAAGCACTTATTCACATCCGGAGGCGATGAATTCCTCAAAAATCTGCAAACCGCACTCTCGGGCAGGACGATTTGCTCTGAAAAGCAATTATCACGGTATTTTCTGGTGGGCATGCGCTACTCGAAGGAACGCCTGGACTTGGGAAAACTCGCACACCATTCGTGCATTTGCTAAAAGTCTTTTTCTCTCTTGAGAATGAAAACGCATTTCCTTTACAAGCGATCTTGCCCGTCGTCAGATCTGATTGGTGCTGAGATCGACCCAATAATGGCGGATTTGAGATTCGAGAAAGCACCAATTTTTACAAATATTTTGCTCGCTGACGAAATCAATCGTACACCACCCAAGGTTCAATCTGCTTCTAGAAGCCATGGAGGAGCGCCAAGTAACTATCGGAAATAGAGACACTTTCGCATTGCCATGCGGCCATTTTTGTGTTCGCACTGCAAAAAGTCTCTGGAAAAATGAGGGAACCTATCCACTTCCTGAAGCGCAATTGATCGGTATGAAAATAATTTTGATTTTCCTGATTTCGAATGATCCTCGAACACAATTTTCAGGATCAAATTTTGGTAGAAAATACTCTGGCGAAGAAATTTTGAAATTCAAGATTTCCCTACAAAAAGCATTCAGTGTAGATGAGAAGATTTTCAATATGTTTTGCGGATTTTGAGTGCATATCGCGATCTGGAAAAATCTGATAAAAATGTTTGAAGCACAGGAACCAATTTTTGACCTACGGGCCATCCTACACGTGCTGGACTTGCTCTTATTCGTGGTGCAAAAATTCGCGCTGTGATGAAGACGTGATTTTGTTTTACCAGAAGACATCAAGGCTCTGGTTCCAAATATTGTCAATCATCGTATCGGACTTTTCGTATCATGCGCTCGGCGAAGGCATCACGATTACACAAATTACACATTTCTCGACACGGCATCTTTTTGAACGAAAATAAAATCCCTGCGGGATATTTTAATCTGTTTGGCTTGAGGCGATTTTGCGCCTCCGTATTTCCAATTTGCGCCTCGTGCATAAGAATCCGTATCATCGTAAACGAAATTGTGGCCACATGTCGCTATCCAATGTCGCTCGACACGTTGAACTTCTGCCTGACGCTCTGGATGCTCAGTATCCCGTAAAAATTCTCTCGTTTCAGTACGTTTTCGTTGTTCTCCTGTTTTTCGCGTTGCTTTTCTTGCGCTTCCACTTTTTCTTTTGGCAAATCAGTCGGATTCGTTTTGCGTTCCGCCTCGTCCATATTGAGATTATAACGCTTTTGCACCCTGTTCCTCAGAGTTCATTCGCACGATGGCGCTCAAAATTTTCAAATCACATATTTGAATATAAAATAAATCTGAAAAGATTGTAGCAGATTTTTATATTTTGCAAAATTTTGGAATTTTTGTACTTATATAAAAGTCGCTCCAAACTTCAGCGACTTTAGTACTATACCACTCAAGGGTAATCTCCTTTGCTTGTTAAAATAGAGATAATCAATCCAAGGAAAACTCCCAATAAGTGGCGTTCCTAGGTGATATTTTTCCATGGTTATGTTCCTTCCGGTAGTTGTTATTTTTTACGACGAAAGCTCGCTCCATCACGAGACATATAATACAAGAAAATTTTGACTCAAGATTTTATTTCATTGCTTCAGCCACAACATCTGCAACCCCTTTATCAATGGATTTGGCAAAATTCATCCACACTGGATTTTTAATATATCCAGCAATCGCCTCAGCGCTTTTGATTTTCATATCTTCAGTGATTTGTCCGTATTTCAAAACTAAAACTCCCAGGAAATGCGAGCACATTATTCACCTGATTTGGGTAATCTGGAGCGCCCTGTTCCGATAATCTGTGCGCCAGCTTTTTGGCAACTTCTGGCATAATTTCAGGCTGGATTCGCTGCACATCGCAAAAATAATTGGATTTGGCGCCATATCACCATTTTCAGCCGTCAAAGCTCCAGCCACAGAAACTCCGATAAATACATCACGACCAACGATAACATCTTCCACTTTTCCGAGAAAATTTTTATCACTATTTGTGATTTTTGCTACCATTTTCTTTTTCAGGATTGAGTCCGTCACGCCCTTCATAAATTGCACCTTCGAGTCAACCATCACAAGACTTTTTACGCCATAATTCAAAAGCAATCGCAATTACTGTTCCAGCGGCGCTCCACACCCATCGATTACAACTTTGAGGCTAGAAATCTGACGATTCGTTACTTTACACGCATTAATAATCCCCAGCAAAGCGTCACACATCGCCGTTCCGTGTTGATCATCATGCATCACTGGAATATCAGTTCTGCTTTGAGGCGTTCCTCAATTTTCAAAACATCGAGGCGATGAAATATCTTCAGATTGATTCCTCCAAAGGTATCACAGCAATATTTTTCACTGTCTCGAATAAACTCTTCCACATCCCTGTGTTTTTAACGATCACTGGAAAAGCATCCACACCCAGCAAAATTCTTTAAAAGCACGCATTTCCTTCCATCACACGGAAGTAGGCTTTTGTGCAAGATTTTCAAGTCCGAGAATCGCTGATCCATCAGAAATCACCGCCACCGTACAGAGATTTGAGCGTGTAATCGTACATTTTAGATTCATCCGCCGGCGATCTCACGACAAGGCTCAGCCACACCAGGAGAATACGCCCACGATAAATCTTCTGAGATTCGATTTTTGCATTTGATTTCGACACGGAGTTTTTCCTTGGAATTTTTGTGAAGTTCAAGACTTTATGATAAATATCTCGACATAATTGTATTTTAAAAAAGCTAAATCATTATATATATAACAAAATCAAAGTAAAAGTGAGACAAGTTCTCATTACAGGGCCCTGTAAAAATAAAATCCTCCAAGGGAAAGATTTTATCAGTTGATAGTTCACGTGAAGATTACTTTTCACCGCTTCTCCAAGGGAAATATTTCGGAACGGATTATATACGCGTGAACCATTTTCTATTTGACCATGAAGAAGACAATTGTCGTATGCGACCGAACGTGTCCGGCAAGTTGTGTTTTATCAAATGACACTCAGCAAATGTTGCCGCCATTGTCGATTCTCCAAGGCCTGCCGCGTTTATAAAAACTTTTTGCTGCCTCTGCGCGAGAAAATTGGAGCATCTGGGTAAAAATTATTCCCTGTGTTGCCGAAATCGAGCCAATACAGGCCATACTGCAACGTATTTTGTTCAAAGGGTGAATGCGGGAACATCAGCAAATGGCGCATTCGATTCATCAGAAACATCAACATTTGCGGAATTGATTACGAGTTTCAAGAATTCAGCACGAGTCAATGGGCGATTGATGTTTGAGCGATCAACAACCTTAAGATTATTATAGTAGAGTGCAAGACGAGAATCTGACAGATCTTTCACTACTGTATCACATGTAAAAATTTTTAAAACAGCTTCTGTAACTATTGGTTTCACACACAATATTTTGATTTGTTTGATTTGTTGTTGTGTATCCACCACCTACACCCGGACCTGCATGTATCATTGGATGATGAAGATTCACCCACCTGGACCATTAGTCAGCATTCATACCCATAACCTATAACCTGCGGCACCACTAAGTACCACAAGATTTACCTGGGATAGTAGTTGAAGAGAAAGCACCGAATGCTGCAGAAGCAGTAGCAAGTGCTGCAACAGTAGCAACTGTTCCGAGTGCAAGAGCTCGAGGAGACATTTTACCATAGCAAGGAATTATTTATAAGATATCTTGATAGACCGATACAAGATTTTTGTATTTTAGCAGAAACCAAGAAAAAGTCAATAATCCTCACAAAGATTCACACAATATTCACATAAAAAATCCCCTTTCGGAGAATTTTTATTTCTGGTGAGTAACGTTGTAGAGGACTTTTCCTGTTTCAGCAAGAGTGATATTCAATCACTGGCTTGTAAAGAGTTTTTCCTCCTCTTCGTTCTGACCGTGAAGAAGACAATTGTCGTATGCAGACTGGATGTGTCCAGCAAGAGAGTGAGTAGCAGGAACATCAGCAAAAGTGTTTACTGTTTTAGCCCCACCAATACCCGCAGCGTTTGTGAAAACTTTTGCAGCTTCTGCACGAGTAATTTTGTCATCTGGGCGGAAGTTTCCGTTCTGACCAGCAACCATACCGATACTGAGTTGCATATGCGATATACTTGTTCAAAGTGTGAGATGCAGGAACATCTGTGTATTTTGCATCGGCTTCATTTGAAACATCTACATTGGCTGCATTAAGAACAAGCTTCAAGAATTCAGCACGAGTCAATGCACGATTACATTCGAACGATCAATAACCCTTAAGATCATTGTAATAAGCCGTCAAACGAGAATCATTCTAAGTTTGTAAGAGTTTGATCACATGCAAAACCTGGGAAAATAATGTGAGAAACATTTGAGATCAAAGCACTATCTTTTGTTGATTGGAGTTTGTTTGTAGTGTTATTTGAAGGGTTACCAGTTGAAGTACCTCCACCCGCTCCAGGAGCATCAACACAGTCATACCCATAACCATAACCTGCGTGGTAACCATAAGTACCACAAGATTTACCCTGGGATAGTAGTTGAAGAGAAAGCACCGAATGCTGCAGAAGCAGTGGCAAGTGCTGCAACAGTAGCAACTGTTCCGAGTGCAAGAGCTCGAGAAGACATTTTTACCATAGCAAGGAATTATTTATAAGATAAAAATCTTGATAGACTGATACAAGACACGGAAATTATATGAAAATTTCAAAATGTCAAGTTTGGTTTTCAAAAATTCACACAATATTCACAATATTCACACAATATTTTTATTCTAAAAATAATTTTTGAAGAAAAATTTTGTATAACACGCCACAATAAAGACAAAAATGATTAACGCAAATAATCCTGAGAAATTCTATCAAAGAATGAATCCAGAAAAAACCAAACATCAAAAATGTGGAAGCACCAAAAATATTTTTCCAAGAAATTTTTGTGCGAGTGAGAACTTTTGCAAAAATCACAAAACCAAGACTCACACTCCAGAAACTCACAAAAATGCCTAGACAAAATAATCCGCATAGAGGCCAGGCTTGATGATGTGAGGTAAAATTCGATATACGACAGAATCGTGCATGATACAAAAATCAAGAATCGAGAGCAAAATCAGATTTTTAATATATTTTTGTGTAAAAATTTTTCTAGAAGCATCCATCAAAAACTGGCAGCGAGACCGTTTCAAAATCCCAGTAATGAGCACAAGTGCAAATTTACCATCACCGCGACCGACATATATATAGAGCATCAGCATCCACTAAAATCATTTTCGCAAATGGCATCAATATTTTAGACAAAATATATAAATCCTGCTAAAATCATATACCAGTATTTGATCGGGAAAGAATGGTGATCGTAAAAATTATTCTCTTTTCAGAATTCTCTCGGAAATATATATCCAAAATAATACAAAATCGGCGATAAAGAAATCGATGCAAAACAAATAGACTATCATTCCAAGCCAGTGATATGGAAAAGCGTCACTCCAGCGCTGAGCTCGCGAGTGCTGCGACAATCAGAATCCAGCCAATCAAGACTTCCTCGCGACCTGTAAAAGCGCATAATAGTAAGCACCAGTCCTAGAATCAACGCGCGATAATCACAGTCATTATCGAGAATGGGGATATCAAAGATATTCCCAAAATACTTGCAACAATCGAGAAAATCCCATAGAGAATATTTCCAGAGTTCTGAAAATGGAAGTGAAAAGTTCGGATTTATCGGATATGAAAAGTTCGAGCATGAGTGACCCAAAACCAGACGCGCGGAATCGAGGAAGAATTGCGATAATACTCTCACTAACACCCACCTGCACACATAATCTTCCGAGAGATATCGAATCAAAATCGGGTGATGTGATATAATTCAATAATCCTGTCAAAATAGCGACAAATCCGAGAAAATGATGCGGTTTTATTTTTGACATTGATAAAAGAAAGGAATTCGTGTTATCTACGCATGCAGACAGAAATATTTTCCATATAATTCTGAGAATCAGCGCAATTTTTCATGCAGGCAAAATGTGCGAGCCATCCGTCGCATTCAAGTGAGAAAAATCATGCAATTCTGAGAAATTTTCGATGACCTTTCAGAAGAAGTAAGAGCTGACTTACAAAATCCTGCTTGACCAACTTCATATTGTCCGCAACTGCACCGACAGCTGGTGCCATCAGGACCGCCAATCAGATTTCGCAATCGTTGGACGGCCCGTCCAGCTGCAAACCCATGCTCCTGAGGTACTTGAGAGCGCTAGGAATTTTTCCAGAAAATTCTGATTCAAAAGTTCCGTTCGAAGATTCTCAAAATCCTGCGGATATATCATGTCGCGTAAAGTTGGCCTTGATATGAAAGTGTCCCAGGCGACCAAGTCCAGAGCAACACTCCAACTCAGGATAGCAGCAAGTACCACAGCAATGTCCTGGGACGTGAGAAAACGCACCAAGAGCCGATGGAGGTGAAAAGATTCCTCCACGAGCATGAGCACACCAATCCATTTTTGTGGTTCGCGATATCAATAAGCACATCGCAGATATTTTTGCGCCATCCAGAGCGTCAAATCAGCGCATTGTGCGAGGCAGTTCCAATACCAAAGAGAAATCAACGCCAAAAAGTCCCAAAGGGAGTTCACACACGCACAGAGCGATTTTCTTGGTTCTCGAGTGCCTTACTATAAGCCCAAAAGGCGAAAGTCAGACAAAATCATCTAATCCTGCACATAAGCCAGCTGAGCAAAAGTCCCACATTTGCGTAATGGTTCGCGATCGCCCGCAAAAACCAGCACAACAGAAATTTAAAATGGTAAGCCAAACGCTTTCATTGGCTGCAGTGCCTGCATGTAGCAAAGCCTTCAAAATTATGGCTGGATTAAAGAAATGCAGAAACAAAGAGCACAGCTATGCGTAACACACCGAAAATGCGTTTGCAAAAGTCCAGTTGAGGATTGAAGCGGCAAAATGACTGACTTTCCTGCAAAGAAGATCTCTATAAAGATCTCATCGGTTTTTCGAGCAAAATGTGATATCAAAGCCAAAATGAACACAGTCGCCAAATGATGCATGAAGAGAAAAGATTCGTCGAAAGTCAGCAAAATCAGCGACCATATATTTTTGTACCCATCAAAGTCGAAAGCGAAATTGAGACGATAGCGTATCAGAGCGAAAATAAATGCAGCGATAAATCCATGTTGGTTCTACCATCATTCGCTCTGCGTATGCAGAAAGGGATTTTCGCGGAGAAAAACTCTTCGCACACACACAAGAATTTGAGAATTTCAGAAAGAAAATCTGAAAATCAGGCGAGCCAACAAAATCAAAGAAACTGCCGAGTGCGAAGAGGAAGTGAGTGCAGAAGAGAAAGGTTGGACCCAGCAAAAACCCAAAGTTACATCTATGAACAGATGCCACCTGAAAGTTTTGGTGCCGCGTCGGTGGCTGATGTGGTGACGAAAAGACAGTCAGCAGCAGAAATCTCTCGACCCCAGATTTAAATTCACATCCCCAAAATCACACAAAATCCACGGCCGTGAGGACGATTTCCTGAGAATATGAATATACATATCATTATTTCTTTTTAAAAATTTTTAGACTAACTTTCCAGAAAACTCATCAAAGAAGCGTGTAAGATCAGCGATAAAGTAGTGATAATCAAATAAAACCTAGAGTTGTGGCTTATACATATACCATCGCATGTAATCGATCAATTTTATACTTATAAGATATCAGCTATCTATTCTGTCTTTCCACATCATTTTTCAGAAAATAAGGATGAGTTCTGAGAGTTCTGATAAAATCAAGAATTAAACGCCCTCACTCTCGTGTATGGTTAATCAATCTCAATATATTTACAGTATTTTATGCATATTTTATCATCAACTTTATATAATTTTCCATGATGATAAAGACTCTTTAAACAATAAATCTCAATTTTGACATTGCCTCAAACATTTATTAAATAGTGAGAATAGTTAACCGGAAAAACTGACACATTTCAATTTCAACAACTAAATTTCCCAACGAATATTTTTGCTCAAAACATGATACCTTTGAAAATATTTTGGTCATTTTCACAATTTACTCATTTTATTCTAAGTAATGTCTTTATAAGTAGATATTCACTTTTATATCTTTGATAAATCTTCTTGGTTTTCAGAATAGATTCATTTAATAAAAATGTCTTCTCCACACGATAAATTTTTCTAAAGTTTCCTGTGAAAAACCAAAATTTGCATAAAATAAATTTATCCCAACTGTCACTCAGCAGTTGAGTTTTGAAAATGCTCCAATTAAAAGTCTGAAACAATTGACCCTGTCATATCATAATAATAAAGAAAGTAATGTATCATTCGCGATAATGTCAGAATCATCTTACTCCAAAACGGATATACTAAAGTTTCAAAGATTATTATCAATGGCATTTGTTTTGAAATTTTATACTCATTTATATTCTTTATTTTGACTAAATGCTTTGTGTCATAAAACCTGAGGGATAGACTAAAGTCACAAAATACAAAATTAATATGGGATAAACAAATGCTCTTTTATTTTCCATAGATCCTTGGTGAGATATAACCAGAAAACTAAAGCAAAAATAGATAACATTCCACAGGCTGAAAATAAAAATGCAAAGTTACACTTAATGCTGGAAAATACTGCTAAAGCTGGAATAGTTATTCCATAGATAAGAATTTAAATGAAAGAAGTAAAAATAAACTAGCCAGCAGATATCAAAGTATACATATATATATCTATGATCATAAACTAATATTGTAAAAGATTAAAAATGGGGAGAATAGTCAATAAATTATTATTCCATAATGGTTTTCGGAAGAAATGAGCATGAATTTTCTGTTGTCATCATTTGAGTATTTATAAATTTTACAAAATCACTATGCTTATATAATCAATTATAAACATTTTGTCTCTTTCAAATACTTCGTTATGATGTATGAATGATGTTCATGCAACCCATCAATTGTTACTCGCTCCATCAATTTTATTCAAAAATAATTGAAAGAAGCCAAATTCCATTTATATATAAAATCCACACATTTTGAGTATATTTAGAAAAGTATGCTTAGATTTTCTTTAAAGTTTTCTAGATATTTTCAAAAAGTAAATAAAGACGCATAAATGCATAAATCTCTTTTGATATGTAAACACCATGAGTCTCCCTCCAAATAAAGCAGGAAAATAGACTGTATTGGTTTCTCAACACGTACTAGCAAACTCAGTACAATGATAAAGTTAATCAAAAATAGAGCAATATAAAAACACTTAGAGAGATTTATCCACTGAGATACTAGAAAGGATTTATAAAAATCAACAATGAAACGCATATTAAGAAATAATTTTATTATCAATATATGGAACGATAAATTTACATCCATGTTCCTAATGAAAACTCATAAATAATATACATGATATAACTATATCTCAAAAGAAATACACGAAAACTATCGAAATTAATAATGAAAATGTGGTTCCTTTGTGAAAATACGACTGCACGGGAATATCCTCATCAGCATATTCACAGCATGCATATATATGATCATTAAGCCACATATTCCAAGCTTTCTCCCTACCTGCGAGGGTGAGGTATCCAAAAAGTGATGTCAATTCCCCAAAATAAAATTGAAAATAATAATTCCAATAATAACACTTGTTATAAAATAAATAGAAGTTATTAACGAGCAATTTTTGATAAAACACGTATTTCTTTGAATTTATTAATCAATGAGCTCTAAAAGTTATATAAATTCAGAGTAGTATTTTACTATCAAAGAAATATTCCTCGTAAAATATATTGTCATTTCTGAATTTTCATAATTTTCTGCTACTCAAAGCTTGCAGCTTGGATGATATTCACGCTTGGCGAAATCTCAGAGAAGTTACTTCAGAATATCGGGTCAGCTTTATTTCAGAAATCCATTGGCATTATTAACACCAACTTGATAGAGCCACATCCTCTGCTTTACAATTCCAATCTCAAATTTTTCAACTCCCAATGCACTTGTGTCGCAACTTTCTACGTACTTTACAAATGTCTAACAATCGATGATTTAGTTTCATCCCAATCATTATAGATTCAAATAATACTGGAAATCAAACCAAGACTTTCTTTATAAATTCAGTGATCAACATCGGATTTTGAATAAATTTATATATATAAAGTATAAATCTTTTTCCTAAAACCACTTTTCCAGTCACTATAACGCTTCCCCTCTCCATATTTTTGTTATACAAGAAAGACTTTCAGTTATTTCAATATGCATCTCAATTATACCATAATTGTCATCAAGCATGATTTTATCATGCATAATCATAAGATTTTTCATATTTTGCATTTTGAACAACCAAATCTTTCCTAGTAATCCGTCAAATTTCATCTTTTCTCAATGAGATTCTAAGTAGACTCAGATTATATCATTTTCAGTAGTACTTTGTATCAGTCAGTTTTCCGGCAAATGGTGTACTTTTCAAAATTTAGGTATCTACTTGTTTTCAGTAGACTGAATCACTTTTTCTTTCAATCCATTCAACTCTCATTCAATTGGTACAATTCCAAAAGTCCAATTTTCCATCACGTCATTTTCATCTCTGCTTGAAATATCTTTCAGCGATTTTCAGATTTCATAGCTCTCATTTCCCCAAATCAAAAATACTTTTCAAAGAATAATTTTCTGATAAATCCGAACTACTGATCAAATTCAGAAAGAGAAAGAATACCTATTTGATTGAAAATCAAGAGTATACTTTCATCATTGACTCACGTCAAACCACCACCTCTAGAACTATGTAGATTTTCGTATGATTAAGAGTTAGAATACACACAATCCAACTCCTCTTCTTTATAAAAATCTTGATTAAATTATAAAGTCAATCAATTGGTAAATCTCAAGGTATCGCCTATTGCCAGATCAAGATCGTTTACTTTCAACATCTTTCATGCTGATTTTATACAGTCTATCATTGATAATTATCTATATTGTAATTTCCTCTGGAGTTCACAAGCAAAACCCAGTTCTCTTTGATGCGTGATTCTAATAATGCGTTTTCCATTTTGGATCAATGTATTACCTATAATGAGTCAAACTATAAAATTCACCATGTGCAAGATCATTATTCAATCATATCAACAGCATCTATAAAGTCATTTCCTCTTCTAAAATCATGTACAATCGTATTAGTGGCATGGGTAGATGGCTCTGCAACCTCTGATTACATAGCCACTACGCATCTATACGAGCACGGCTAGAGCGATCCTCATTAGACAGGAATATCATACTTTCTGGGCATGCGCTCATTTTGTACGCATAGATTTTAAAATCTTCTTCAATACTCAGTGAAGTGGAATATGTATCTGCATTTATAGATAATCAATTTATTTGTAGTTATTGATAAAATTCTTCGCTTTATATACAGTTTCCGCCTGTCCACGAGTATATAGAATCAAGTCCAATAGATTTCCACAATTTGGATCCTCTTTCATTTTTCTAATCCATATTGTTCCAAATGTTCATGTTAATACTACAAAATGTCTCACAAATCTCAAATGAAGCTACACAAAAGTCAAATGGTGACGCTAGCCCACCCTACCATTCTTTTCCATAACGTCAATCATAAAGGCTGAAGAGTCAAACCTGCCTTTCACAAAACGACTTCCTGCTCAAGCCATAGGAGGTGCACAGTATTTATCTCGCATCATAATTTTCAATATCCTGAATATCCATTCCAACCAGTAAACCTCCTTAGCATTATCATCCAAATAAATATCACCATTTGGTTTCCCGATTTCATCATACAGGATATTATATTTTCCAGAAGCCAGTCAAAGTGTAGCAATGCATTTACTACGCAATGGGTTTCAGTAAACATGTCTCCATATGGCGTGCTGTTCAGACCATGATAATGTAATGCCCTTTGTTCCTTGAGAGTGAGATTTTTCTACAGCCTGAAAGTTTGGAACAACATCAACATAATCCTTGTCATTCTTTTCTCAGAACAAAATTTGATTCCATCGAGGCTCAAGTACATCTTTCCTTAATTCTATTGTTTCATTAAATAATTGTTGCTGGCTCAGATACATAACTATTTGCCTATTTAAAGAATCTGAATGAAGAGAATCATAGTTAAGTACAACAAAAGCCTCTATATATATTTCCTAGCATTTATATCATATCCAAGTTTTTAATATCTCATTATCATTGATACTACTTTTATATCTCACAAATATTCAAATTCCAAATTTCTGCCCTTATCTATGGAATAATGTAGAATAAAACAAATCCTGAAATAATATTTTCATATTTTCAATGAACACTGTGTCGTAATTTTGGCAGTATCATACTTTATATCTCACCACTCACAATTCTCAAAATTCACTCTCGGATCAATGAGTTTAAAAATACACCGGTATAAAACATCAAACCAAAATATTTGAAAAACATAAGTCTCAGTGAATAATTGCACAATCCTGTGTTTTATAGTAGAGTCATTTTGCCAATGCAGTGATTTTCGAAATAATATCTTTGATATGTACTATATGCCCATTAATTTTCCAAAATCCAAATCATAAACACTGTCAAGATAGGATTTTCTTTAACAAATCAGAAATTCTCGCAAAGTTTTGTATCAAAATAAATATCCTAAAAATTTTTATTGAATAATTGTTATCATTATAACTTGATTTCAAATGTGAAATAGAATTGATAAGTTTTTGATAAAAATATCCAAACAAGAAGTCTGAATATTTTGAATACAGACATCAGCAAGAGAACCTGTCAATCACAGATTTCACTCAATGTATGTTACGTCACTCTCACCTCACTGAGTAATCAACAAGTCTTTTGGAGTAAAATTTCACCAAACCACGTAAATTTTAAACCAATTTATTTCCATCAAAGTTTCTTCCTTATTCGAGACTCTTTTGTGTAATAATTCATCTAAAATCATCATATTCGAGAATTAAAACTCCCTTACTCTCAAAAATCTATTTTTGATTTAAGAATATTCATCTCAAATGCCCCCAAATCAGGTAATATCAATCATTACAGACGTAATAGGGTATTCAAGAATTATTTTTAAAAATATTTTTCTAGGTTATCATAAAATGTTTCTCAAGTCAATTCAAAAAGATTTGAGTCACTCCTTCAGGTAACAAATTCCATTCACCAAATAAAATCATCAAAAATTTTCCACCTTACTCATCAAAATTCAGATTTTTCATTCACAGAAAGTCCTGTCTTCCGGATTTTAATAATCTTTGGGACAGAAATAAAGAATCATGAGGAAAAATCAGAAGTTTGATGAATTGAGAGTGTATCTCAAAGTTGAATAATCAGCAGTTTTCATTTTCTCAAATATATTTTTGACTAAAAGAAATAAGATTTCTCAAAGAGAGATTTAGAATCCACATTTTCAGCTAACAATAATTTCTTACATCAATTTTAGAAAATTTATATATTTTCTAGTAGAATTGTCGTATTCAGTAAAAGGCTAATGACCTATTTGCCATTGAGAAATATTTTTCCAAAATGTAATTGATTGTCAGCCTTTTCAATTCGTAGGAATCATCAAATCCATACACTCGGTGGAAAAGTGCATTTTGACGTTCTCAAGCAATGAGGATTAAGAGTATTTGTCCATTATCCTGATAATTTATTAACAACCAGCGGCACAAATTTGGGTGGCAAAAGTCCATCACACCAAGTCCCAAAAATAATAAAATCTTGCCTTCAAATTCATCTTATAACCAAGTTTTGGCTTTTTCGTGCCCGTGCTGTATTTTTATCCTTTGGCTGGCTGCTGTGCACAATTTTCTCCAAATATCTGTGGTTTCACCAGATCTTTTTGAATATTGCATAACTCATAGCTTTTGGCCTGCTGACGATCCAAAGCTCCACCTGCTATGTACAGAAAATTATCATATCATATCAACCGAGATTCTCTTCCTAACAACTCGAAAAGAACGGTATTATGAGCAAAGGATGCGAAGCCAAATAGCATCACGCCTCTTTTTCTGTTTCTGAATGTCTTTTAAAACCTTCTCATTTGAATCTAGTGATCCAAAACTACTCCCCACAAACACTAATTTTTCCACTGGCACTGATGGCACATACTTTTCAAGCCAAATATCCATTGCTCTCGCATCCTATCCATTTCGAGGCAATGGTTTCTCACTTTTCGTCAATGCCTATTTCATTGAGGAAAGCTGCAAATAAATTTTCATCACATGCATGCAGGCCACTATTCTTTCATCTGCAGGTCTTTGAATAATTTCCCTAACTATCATATCAGTGCTACAATCATCAATAATAGAGTAAATTCAAAATCTGTAAAAGTCTGATTTCAAGACCTTGTATCGCCTCAGAAAGTATATTTTCAGGCATTATAATTCGCGCATCCGAAACCGACACTTTTGGAAAATGTTTCATGAGGACTTTTGTTACTACGCTATTTATTTCATCTAGCTAAGACGGCGAGATTCGACATTTCATAGCCACAAAATTCGGACCGATATATTCACCCCAAAACTCCACATATAAATTGCAATCCACAACAAACATCCCTACAGAGCCATTTGTAGAGTAGGTACATGATCAGATGACTTGATCAATCAAGACACAACAAAAACCGAACGACAAAACATCATAATACCCAAAATCAAGCCAATTTTGAGGAAAAGTCAAAAATTGAGAATAAAATCATCGTGAGTTTCACATTTTTCCATGATAGCCTGTCATCCATAGATTCACCATCGATCAAAATCAACAAAGAATACGAATATCCAAGCCAAACGAAAATTCCCAAAATAGCTGATCCTTTTCTGGGAGTTGCAAAAAGCTTTTATACTTTTTTATTAATCAATCGGAAATCTCCACATTTCGTGGAATCTGAGTTTCAGAAATATTCAAAGCACCATAGTACAAAAAGGGCGGTATATTTTTTGAGCTTTGAATACCGCCATGATTGGTTCCTATGCGCATACTTCGTAAAACCATCTTCCCATTCTTGGAGCATTTTTTTTCAATCCACAATCCGTCAATCTGCACCATCGAAATAATTGCATCACCAATGCGTTCGTATAGCCAGCTGTCAAAGCTGTTTGGTGGGCTGTACTTTCACCAATTAATTCTCTCACATTTTCATCTATTTCAAATTTTCAAATGCCCAGGTTTCACCAGACTCATCATTCACAAAAATCAATTCATAATCATATTTTTCTCCAAATTTGCAAAATTTTTTGAATCTACTGTAGCAAAAGAGAAATATTTTTTTCCTCTCGATACGCGGGCACTACAAATGAAATAAAGCTTTTTATCTTATATTTTTAAACGCAAGAAACAAAATAACGAAGGATTTTCCAGAAAATATACACTAAAATCAGGCTTCCACATAAATCAAAAACTTATTGCGGTAAGATTTTCAAAAAATAAATCAATCGCTATCGCTGCTAAAAATATAGACACAATTCTATCATTTTTGAATCTTTTTTGACTTTATTCCGTAAAATTCAAAAAAGAGATTTTGGTGTGGTTGCAAAAATAAAATCCCAAAAATACGAATAAAATCGAAAAAATAATTTCGAGCCGCGCTGGAATATTGATCCAATTTTGTAAAATCTGCAACACAAAAATACCATTGAATCAAGAAAATCGCCACCACGAATACATTGACAATTTTTTTTATAGGTCCTCAAAAATTTGAGTCGTGAGGTATCAATGAGTATTAATGATTTTTCTGAAATAGGAATTTTTGAATTATTGGTGCCAAAAATCAGCGCTCACGCTGGATTACCAACAAAATATACACCCAACAAACCTAGGCTATTCGCAACGGAATTTCTTATTGTCCCACAAATTAAAAATCACCATTAGAAGAGCTACCAAGGCAGAGCTATAAAAAATTCTGGAATCAAAATATCCCCACTGAACCAGCAACCACAGAATCGCGATTTCAAAAGAAGCGCGAAATACCGCGAGTTACCCAAAAATCACAAAAGACAAAAATCCAAACAAAAATTCCTGAATCGTAAAATGATTTTTCGGAATCTTTCATCGATTTTGGGATTCTCAATTGAAAATATTATTCAAAGGAATCAAAATCGAGAGCATGCCACCAACACCAAAACCCAAGTCATTTGACTTAGAAAGTAACGCATAAGTAAATGTATCATGACAAAGAAAAATCGAAGCAATGGCATTAGCTCCAAAGAAAAAACATGCCTTATCTATATGATTTTCAAAAAGTCAAGATGCGTGGTTAATTTACATTTTTTCAAAAATTTTAATTTTGCTTTTATTTTATTCTCGAATTTTTTATACAGCCACTCAAACAAATTTTTGATGGCAAAATTGCATGCAACTAAGTTCCAAATAATGAAATTTTGCCTTTCCTTCAAATTCATCTTATAGCCAAGTTTTTTAGCTTTTTTTGCGGGCTAAAGTGTATTTTTTATCATTTGTTTTGCTTGATGAGGACCGAATTTTCCCAGCGGATTCGATATTGCACCAGGAATTTTTAAAATTATGGCATTTTACAATAAGTTCCGAGTCGCATCCAAAATCTAAAACTTCTGCCACTCAAAATTTCACCATATCTGAGCGTTCTGAGCATACTCGCACGAATCATCACTGGTGTTCTGCGCAATCGGATTTTTATCAAAAATGAATGCTGAATTTCCCTTATTTGTCTCTGGTAATTTTTTCGACTTTTCCCCATTTTTTCCGTTTTGATCGAATAAACTGAAAATTGAGTCGCACAAAATATATTCAGGATTTTTTTCAAGAAAATCAAGGTTGCTGAGAAAAATCGCCTGGGAGGGCAACATCATCACCATCAAGGCGTGCGATAAATTCACCACGAACCAGCGTTCAGAGCGCGATTCGCCGTCCGACAAACCGTCAAATTTTTTGCATTTCTGGAGCGCAATAACTGCGAATCTTTTTTTTTTGGCAAATTTCGAATAATTTCAACTATTATCCGCACTACAATCATCAATAATGATAAATCAAAATCTCCAAAAAGTTTGATTTAACACGCTTTGTATCGCTCAGAAATATATTTTCTCACATTATAGTTGGGCATGATAACAGAAATTTTGGCATTTGAAATTGTTTGAATATTGTAACCACCCAACCATGTGCTGTTTAAGTTCAGAGTCACCGCCCTCACGAATCGAATAAATGCATCCACAATAATTTTGTCGACAACATCATGTTCTTCGTATTCAGCAGCAGCGCAACCACCGCGTTTTCTGAACGCGGAATATCTCAAAAATTCGATTCCAAATTGTTCAGCATGTTTATGTCCCATAAAAAAACATTTTATCCAACCTTTTTGACCAGTATTGAGCGAAGTGGTAAAATATTTGATTCCGAGGCGCTTGGCAGTTTGGCGGCGACATACATTCGCATATCGTAGCAGCGCGCGCATTTTTCGCCCGTTTTTTCCGGTGTATACTCAACCACGGATTCTATCGAAAAAAATTTTTCACATCATACGCTCACTTGATGAATGGAATTTTTCCAAATCACAAACTTTTTGAAGGCTTCAAAACGCTTGTTGTCATACTCGGATTTTGGCTGAATATTGGGTCGTACCAAAACAAATCAACTCATATTCATCCCTGAGTTGCAAAATCGGCATCACGACATCAGGTCCACAACAACATGCACCAAACACGTTCTTGTGCAAATGGTCGCGATACAACTGATTTTCAAGAATATAAAGCGAAATCGTAAGGAGAAAGACCTGAATCAAAATTTTTGAGATTAACCATGTAACAATCAAAGTGAAACATGCGTGTATTCTGAATTTTGGCATCAACTCCTGTAGAAGAAATTTTCGGAAAATGCATCTAGAAAAAATTTCAAAATTTAATTTTCTGCAAAATTATCAAGATTTTTTTTCAAAATCCTCGCGCGCGGAATAAAATTTTAGCAATTTTTTGGCTGGCGTAATCTTCCGCATCCCAATTTGGCATCAATTTATCGTATCCAATCAAAATGTGAACCAAATCATCGCATATTTTTCTGCGTGCATATTGATCGACATCACGAGTAATCATCTCACCGTGCCAATTTTTCACAAAAATCATCCAAAATCACACGCTCATCACGCAATTCTTCCACAAATAATTCAAGCATTTTGAGGCGATGTTCGTCGCTCATGATAGGTTTTATCATCGCTGAGAAATATGAATAATGACGATTTTATCAGTTTTTATAATGCAACATCGCACGAATAATTGACGCGTCTACCGTGAAAGTGGATCAAATGCTCCTTCCAAAAAATATAAATCATAGAAAAAATTTTGAAAAGAGACAGAAGAAAATTAAAAAAATTTCTAGAAAAATATGAACACCAACTTGTCAAAAACAAAAAACAATATAATTCCTCCTGCTTTTTATCACTACTAATTTTATAAACATGTCTAATTTCTGAAATGTCGGAACAGGCGCCAGGGTGGGTTCGGGAGCTTATATATTATCAAATATTAATGACCGCTATTGGGAAGAGACAATTATTGAAACTATCAGAAAATTCTTAACTCTGGAGGAAAATAAACAATCAGGCAAGCAAATTTTATCAGATAAGGAATTCGAAGATATAGTAATCATTGTGCTACACTCAGTATAATTGCAGAGGGGGAAATGGGTACAACTCAAAGAAGACAAGCTAGGGCTAGCAATGATAACACAAGGATGAGTAGACCTCTCGCAACATTATTCAATCTATGCAAGCCCCAGCAACTTTGGATTTTTGAATTGGCAACTAGTATTCTTAAGGAAGAAGTCTATTTCCTAAAATGACAGATTTCTAAATAAAGAATGATTAAATATTCTTTCAGAAATTTATTTTTGAGGAATTTGTATCCATAGAAAATGTCTGAAAGACTTCACAAATGAAATTGATGCAAGATGGAAGGCTAGACATTAAATCCCCACACAAAGATTTGACAGAGAAAACAGGTGCTATAATTCACAGGCTTTTTGTGGTTCTTACTTGATAGAAAGGAGCATCATTATGACAACTGGAACAAAGGGCTAATAAGATTGGTGTAATGAAGCTAATACGAAGAACGTATTATGCCGCAATTGTACCTCTCGAAGATAGTTTTGAGCATCAATCAAGAGCAGTATGATCTCTTGCGAAGCACATTTCCTGCGCTCATGATGGCAAAATAAGATGAACGAGTTGATGGAAGTGCTTGGAGAAGTAAACAAACCCTATGGCACGGTCTGAAGGAAAACTACGCGAAGATGGTAAAATATCTTTTGCTAATTGAAAACAAGCTGGTGGAGCTTTATGGGACAGCTTCTATAGCAAAAACCCGCCAACTCATCTTTTTCCAACCAGAGCATCTCACTATAGAAAACGAAATACCTAAAAAAGCATTCACATACCACGGGAGAGAGCATTACTAATCGGGAAAAACATTATTTCGATGGTATGATCCTTCGAATGAGCTTTACCACAAAATTTTGGCGGTTTTTTCTTTTTTTCAATTTTGTAAAAATAAAAAATCCCCGACCAAAGGGATTTTAAATTTTTAAAGCTTTAATACGGAAACTATTGACCGCTATGTACGGAAGAATTTTTCACGAGTTCTTGCATTGCTGCACAGCGAAGGAATTCATATTCGCTCCATAGCGCGCTGCGGATTGGAGCCTGCTGATTTTCAGATTTATATTCTTCAATAAGCCGAGCGGCCTCTTGTCTTTTTCGATTTCATCCGCACAGAGTTGTTCAGCACATCACCGCGCATCAATTACGATAGTGACATCATCTG